>ENA-OPCU01000526-OPCU01000526.1-human-gut-metagenome-genome-assembly--contig:-NODE-526-length-13858-cov-3.551547_pt1 | contig 13858 bp, 10 predicted proteins | sample MGYA00241255_ERZ501490 | MGnify/ENA primary metagenome ERZ501490 (study PRJEB25962, sample SAMEA2042627) | human gut metagenome | biome: human gut; feature: human-associated habitat; material: faeces... | reverse complement strand
AATATCATAATTTAAAAGAAAATTAAATACATTTTTTAATTTATCTTTATGTTTTTCATTTTTAGAAGCATTCGTATATATTTTTTTGCTTTACTTAAGTTTGTAGCTCTTCCGTGTCCAGGATAAATCATTATATCATCATACTTATCAAATATTTTTTGTATAGAGTTCACCATTTCTTCAAAATTTGCAGTTGCAAGATCACATCTTCCATAGCAATCATAAAATATAGTATCTCCTGTAAAAAGACAGTTACTAGTTTTTTCAAATAAACAAATTCCTCCTGCTGTATGACCAGGAGTATGTATTATTTCAAAATTTAATATTCCAACTCTGAAACAAAAATTGTCTTTTACTTTTGTTATATTGCATGAGCTTAAATCTTTTCTTTTTATTCCTTGTGCTATGCTATAATCTTCAACTTTTCCAATTAGCATATCATAATCATTTTCATGTATTAAAACTTTGCCTTTGGTATATTCATAAACCTCTTTTAAAGCACCTGTATGATCCCCATGTGCATGTGTTAAAACTATGTATTTTATGGATATACCAAGTTCTACAATCTTTGATATAATCTTATTTGCCTCATATCCAGGATCCACTATTATACCTTCTTTTTCAACATCATCATATACTATATATGTATTTGTAAAATGTCCAAGTCCTCCTACATTAACTCTTACATTTTCAATATTTATCATTTTTCCTCCCAAAGTTATTTTAAACGCTTTACTTCAAAAACACTATCAACTTTTTTTAAATTTCTAATTATTTTTTGTAATTGTGCTACATCTGATATATTTAAAGAAAATTCCATTATATTTTCTCTATCTTGTGTTGTTTTTGTATTCATTCCTTCAATATTTACTTTTAACTCATTTAATTTTGATATTACATCTGTTAATATGTTATTTCTGTTATTTGCTTTTACAACAATTTTTGTAGTAAATGAAGTATTGTTATTTTTTACCCAAGAAACATTTATTTTTCTTGAATTATTATTAAGTTTTGTAATGTTATGACAATTTAGAGTATGTACAGATACTCCATTTGAATTTGTTATATATCCTACAATTTCATCACCTGGTATTGGATTGCAACATTTTGCAAATTGTACCTTACAATTTGGTATATTTTCTACTATTACTAAATCAGAATTTGATTTCGACCTTAATGAAGAAGCTTTAGATATCCCTTCATTTTTTACTTCTATATTATCTTTTTTGTATGCCTCATTTAATTTATTCATCACCTTTAATGGGGATACGCTTCCAAATCCAATATTTTCATAACAATCATCTATTGTTTTAAAACTAAAGTTTTTTAACATTTCTTCTAAATATTTTTCTTTTGTAAGTTCATCTTTAGAAATTTTTTGTTTTCTTAAATATTTTTCAAAAATTTCCTTTCCATGTGCAATGTTAATATCTCTACCTTGTTTTTTTAAAAAACTTGATATTTTAGACTTTGCACTTGAAGTTTTTACATATTTTAGCCAATCTCTACTTGGTCCTTTAGAATTTTTTGATGTAATTATCTCAACTATATCTGTATTTGATAAAACAGTATTTATTGGTACCATTTTAGAATTTACTTTTGCACCTACCATTTGTTCAGCAATTTTTTGATGTATAGAGTATGCAAAATCAATTGGAGTTGAACCTTTTGGTAAAGATTTTATTTCTCCTTTTGGAGTAAAAACAAATACTTCTTCTCCAAATAATTCTGTTTTCATTTTGCTCATATTTTCTGTTGTATCTTCTAATTCTTGTTGAAGTTCTAAAGCTTTCCTTATCCATATTAATTTTTTATCTGCATTATCAATTTTTGAAGTTTTTTCTTTGTATGAAAAATGGGCTGCTATACCTTCTTCTGCAACATTGTGCATATCCCATGTTCTAATTTGAACCTCAAAAGGCACTCCATTTGCACCAAACACAGTATTATGTAGCGATTGATACATATTTGTTTTTGGTACTGCAATGTAGTCTTTAAATCTACCTGGCATTGGCTTGTACATATCATGTACAATTCCTAATGCACTGTAACAATCCTTTACAGAGTTTACTATTATTCTTATTGCAAGAAGATCAAATAAATCAGTTGCCTTACATCCCTTTTGTTTCATTTTTTTATATATACTATAGAAATGTTTTGGCCTTCCATATACTGTAGCTTCAATACCCTCTTTATCAAGAGCCTTTGTAATCTCAGCTATTCTTTCATTTATGTACGTTTCTCTTTCTGACTTTTTTTCATCTATTTGTTTTTTTATTTCCTGATATTCGTCTTTATATAACGTTCTAAAAGAAATATCTTCAAGTTCAGCTTTTAGTTTTGACATACCTAACCTATGTGCTATTGGTGCGTAAATATCTAGACACTCTTTTGCCATTTCTTTTGCAGTTTTTTCATCTACTTCTTTTATATTTTGCATATTATATAGTCTATCTGCAAGTTTTATAATTACAGTCCTTATATCTTTTGCAATTGCAATAAACATCTTTCTTAAAGTTTCAACGTCAACTTTTTTATTTCCATGTTTAAAATTAAAATATGATAACTTTGAAATAGTATTTACCATATTTACTACTTCCTTTGAAGATGCCTTTAACATATCTTCTTCGTTATATTCATCATATTTTATTACTTCATGTAAAAGAGCTGCGTATATTGATGTATCATCAAGTTTAAGCCCTGCAACATATTTAGCTACTCCAAGTGTATGTTCCATAACACTTTTTCCACTCATTCTTTTTTTATCTTTATATATCTTATTTGCATAATCTGTTACATTTTCTAATTCATTTTTTTTATATTTTACACCATTATCGTCCATCACTTTTGATAATGTATCTGCTATATTATTCATAATTTTTAGCCTCCTTTATACTAAAGAAGATTACTTTATTTCTTTTATACTTGTAACCATATAATCTATTATTTCTTGTTTGCTCTTGTCATTTTTATTTTTTTCTTTTTCTTCCCTTGTTAAATCAACAAAATATTTGTTTAATTCTGGAAGTATTGATATAGAATCAAGTGGATAACCAGGATTTCTTTTATTACTTGGTGTGTCTATAATATAGAAATGATTTTTCTTATACTTAAAAGTTTTCTCTTTATTTCCATTACATATTGCAATTCCATACACCCAAGTCGCCACTATTTTTCCTCCATTATCATGTGCTAACTTCGAATAATATTCTATCATTTCTTCATCAGATAACGACTTCCCATTTACACGCCTTACAAATACACCTGGTTGCTTTTCATCTGGAAAATCTTCAAAAAACAAATTATTATCCATTCCAATTGTAATCATTCCTGTTTTTTCGTTATATGCTTTTGCTTTTATAACAGCATTTTCTATAGCATTTTTTCCATTTTCTTCTACTTCTATTTTTTCTTTTAAATCATTAATGGTTAAAACATTTATTCCATTTTTTTCTAATTCCTCTTTATATGTATTAACTTTAGCTGGGTTAGTTGTTGCAAATAATACATTCATACAAAATTCTCCTTTTATATTTTATAACTTCTCACAAAATTCTTTTAACATAACTTTTTGATATTCATGATACATATTATCAATATGTTCTTCAGGTTTTGCCCATAAAATAGGATGATTTTTTTCTATAGGTTCACATACCTTTTCATCAAATTTAGCAGTATATATTGTAGCATTTATTTTTAAATAACCTCTACTAGAATTGTACTCATATGAAATTATATCATCAAATAATTTTATATCCTTTAATTTATATCCTGTTTCTTCAATCATTTCACGATTTAGCGTCTCTAATGCTGTTTCATTTTCTTCAGTACCACCGCCAAAGAAAAAATATTTTCCATCATTTGTAATAGCAACATTTCCATTATCGTCACAAATCATAGCATATGCACATTTTCTTTCCCTATATTTTATACTAGGATTTTTTTTACATATTATCCTCTTTTTTTTATGAGTTCTCATATATATAAGTCTATAACATAAAACTAATTGAAAAGCCATAAATATCACTGAAAGTCCAAACATATATCTTAATCCTTTTACAAACATAATTCCACAAAAAGAAACACCAATTGCTTCTCCTAAAAATCTAACAATATACCTTAAATTTGTAAATTCTAATTGATACTTTGTATCCACTGAATTTATATATGGACCGTCACACACATTCTCATAAGCATCTCCAATAAAAATAGACCACGATATTGCAATAAATGTGATTAACATGTTGTTAGTAAGAAATGCAAGTAAATATCCAATAAATCTAATTCCGAATTTTATTGTCATCGTTATATAATCATTTTTAGGTGTTAAGAATTTAAGTGCTATTATTCCAAAGACATCAGCAGCAAGTCCTATTGCAAGGAAATAATTTGTAGCCAAGCTATCTGAAAAAGAATAATAATCCGTAAGAGTTAACATCTTTAAGCCAAGCGCTGTTGAGTTAGCTATTGTAGTTATAAAAACATAAATTAAATATATGGTTAATATTTTATCTTTTAATACTACATTTTTTATACTCATTTTGTTAACTTTATTACTTTTTATATTTAAATTCTTAATATTTACTGAAAATATTATAGCAATAAATAAAAATAGATTTGATATTATTAAACACATGTTATAATTTATAACATTACCTAATATATACTTTCCTATGAATATTCCACCAAATAAAATTCCTATATCTCTAAATAAATACTCAGTAAGCTTTCTTTTACTATATAAAGTATTACTTTTTTTAATTGTTGTTATTAATGGATATATACTAGTTATTACAATATATTCCATGACAAGATCAATGGCTATACATATATTAATTATATTATTTAATCCACTATGATTTAGAAAACAAATTAAAATTACATTTATAAATTTAATAATAAGGGCAACTATAACAGTATTCTTTAGTCTTTTTAGACCAATATATCTTCCTATAAATAATATTCCTAGTACACTTATACATGTCCCTATACTAATTATGCTACTAATATTTTCAATGCTAAAGCCATTATCTTGTAGCCATAATTGCCTAAAATTTTCCCATAATCCAATTGAAATGCTAAAAGCTGCCAGCATTATTAAGATAATATTTTCATTCTTTATTTTTTTCACTCTCAAACCTCTTTATATTCATTCTTGTTAACTTCGTTAATAACTAATTTAGGATATTATTACTATCCATTTACTGATTTTTTAAAATCTTGTAATATTAATTGTATAGTCCTTGGGGTTGTATATGTGTTAATATCAATACTACAAAGTACATCAACTTTATCACCAAGCCTAAGCTCATCTCTCCTATTTCCTTGAGAAAATGCTAATGCTTCTATCTGATACTTATCATCTCTTAATGTAAGTTTTAAGTGTTTTTCTTCTTTTATTGTTCTAATTGATTGTACTTTTAATCCTTTATACATAAATAAAGGTTCTCTGTTTGCTTGTCCATATGGTTTTAATATATTAATATCTTTTAATAAATTAACATTTAAATCTCTATAATCAATTCTTTCATCAACAGAAATTATTTGTTTTACTTCTCCTGTCATTGAAGCTGTTACAACTTTTTCAAATAAATCTGTAAATTCTTCAATCTTGCTTTCATCAATACTTAAACCTGCTGCGAGCTCATGCCCACCAAACTGAATTAAAGATTCCTTACATTTTGTTAAAGTATCATACAAAGAAAAACCTGTTGGACATCTTCCAGATCCTCTTACGACTCCATTTTCTTTTGTTAGTAAAATTACTGGTTTGTAATATATACTTACAAGCCTTGATGCAACTATACCTATTACTCCATTATGCCAATTTTCATTATATAGTACAATACTATTTTTTAAATCTAAATGATTTTTTTGTATCATTTTTTCAGCCGCATCAAATATTTTCTTTTCTACTTGTTGCCTTTTGGTATTTTGATTATTCAATTTCGTAGCCAAACTATCTGCAATGCTCTTGTCTTTCTCTAATAATAACTCAACTGCTACTCCTGCATTTCCCATTCTTCCACATGCATTTATTCGAGGAGCCATTCCGAAAGATACCATTGTACTATCTATATTTTTAAAATTAATAATATTAAGTAAAGATTTAAGTCCTAAATTTTTAGTTTCTTTCATCATTTCAAGCCCATACTTAGATATTATCCTATTTTCATCTACAAGTGGTACTATATCCGAAATTGTACCTACTGCAACAATATCTAAATATTTTAAGTAACTATCTTTTGGCATGTTATATTTTTGTGCTAATGCTGTTATACATTTAAATGCTACGCCAACACCTGCAAGCATAGAAAAAGTTTCATCATCCTTTTGTTTTGGATTTACAATACACACTGCCTCAGGTAATTTATCTGCACATTCATGGTGGTCAGTTATACACATATCAAGACCTATACTTTTTGCATAATTTACTTCTTCTACTGCTGTTATTCCACAATCAACAGTTATTACCAATTTTACTCCTTCATTTTTTATTTTATCTAAAGCTCCTGTATTTACACCATAACCTTCCATAAGTCTATCTGGTAGATAATAAATTACATTTAAGCCAAGTTTTTTTAGAAATTTATACATTACAGTTATACTAGTTATACCATCAACATCATAGTCACCGTATATACATATTTTTTCATTATTTTCTTTTGCTTTATTAATTCTTTCAACAAATTTTTCCATATCTTTCATTTTATATGGATCCTTTAAATCTTCAATTGTTCCATTTAAAAACATATCAACATCTTCAATTTCTCTGGCTAAAATTAGTTTTGCAAGCATCTCAGATATGTTATATTTCATTACTAATTCATTAATCTTTTCTTTATCATATTTTTTTACACTCCATACTTTTTGCATAATATCTCCCTTCTAAAAAATATATAATTTAACACTTACATTTTACTACAAAATATAATAAAAATAAAGGGAATTTTACAAAAAATATTTAGATAAAAAAGTTTAAAATTAATAATTTATATTGAAGTATCAATTACTATATTTGCAAACATTTTTTGAATACTTCATTTTATTTGACAAAACCAACTCATAAATATAATAATAAAAGATAAATTAAAAGGATTGAGAACTGTAAAATACAGAATTCATTCCTAATTTATTATTTTATATAACTTTGTCCAAATATAAGTTTTATAAGATGATCACATAATTCTTGTGAAGTCATACCACTGCTATCTTTAATCCAATATGTAACTGATGATATTACAGCACCTGCATAAAACTCTGCCACTAAGTTTATAGGTACTTCATGTTTAACTCCACTTTTTTCTTCTTTTTGCAGCATTTTATAAATATATAACACACATGTACTATTAAACATTTTATAAAAACTAGTATTGTCGTTTTTTATAAGCATGGCTTTAAACTTTTCCTTGTTTCCTTCAATATAACATACTAATGCCATTATCATATTTGTATAGAATTCATGTATACTTGTATAATTTGCAGGTTCCATTTTTTCAGTGATTTCTTTTTCAGCTTCTTTTATGCAATATTCAAGTAAATCATATTTATCATCAAAATGACTATAAAATGTTGTTCTATGAACCATTGCAACATTACATATATCATTTATTTTTATTTCTTCGAACGACTTTTTAGTCATCATTTCAAGCAAAGCTTCTTTTAACAATTTTAAAGTTCTTGTTTTTCTTAAATCTTCCATTTTTATCACCATTTACATTTTATAACATTTTTATACAATTGTAAAGATAATATACAATTGTATATATACTTTTTTGCATGTTATATAGATAGTATACATTTGTATATAAAGTGTAGTGGTATTTTTCAGAAAAAAATATATAATATCCTAGCGAGGTGAATTTTAAATGAAAGATACAAAAGCAATGAAAATAATAATATTAGTTGCAGTAATAATCATACCAATAATGTATAGTTTCTTTTACCTAAAAGCCTTCTGGGATCCATATGGTAATCTTAAAGATATGAAGGTGGCTATTGTAAATCTAGATGAAGGAGAAAATAACGAAAATCTTGGTAATGATTTAGTAAATAACTTAAAAGAAAAAGATGTAATGACATTTACAGAACTTAAAGACAAAGATAAAGCATATGACGAACTTGTAGATGGAAAATATTACGCAACAATTACTATACCTAAAGATTTTACAACTTCTTTAAATAATGCTGATAAAAAAGATAGAAAAACTGTTACTTTAACTTACTCTCCAAACCAAAAGAGTAATTATCTTGCATCTCAAATTATTGCAAAGGTAGTTACAAGTGTTGAAAGTGAGCTTAAAGGGCAAATAAGTCAAAAAACTGTTTCAAAACTTTCTGATAAACTAAACGAAGTTCCAGATAGTTTACAAAAAATTTCTGATGGAGGTGCTAAACTTCAAGATGGTGCTCTTACCTTACAAAATGCAATGAATACACTTTTATCAGGCACCAATAATTTAAAAGAAAATTACACAACATTTGATAATGGTGTAACTTCATGTTATGATGGTTCAATAAAATTAAATAATGGTATTATTTCATTATCAAAAGGTATAAATTCAATATCTGATGGTGTAAATACATTAAATAATAGTACAAAAAATATTTCAGCTCTTACATCAAGTGCAAGTAAAATTGCAAATAATACAAATGCTCTTTCAAATGGAATATCATCATACGTAGATACTGTAAATAACTCACTTAATGGAGTATCTTCTCAAGTATCAACAGTATCAGCTGATGTGCAAAAGTTACTTGCATCTAATCCAGAATTATATGCAAATTCTAATTTTCAAAAATTATTAGGTGATTTGAATGGAATATCTACTTCAACATCACAAGTAGCAAAATTAAAAGAAGCTGGAAATGATATAAAAGCAAACACAAGTAACTTAAATACAGCTATTTCAACATTTAGTAGTAAAGCTCAAAGTTTAAATAACTTACAAGCTGGCGTAAGTAATCTTGCAAATGGCGTGAATAGTTTAAAATCAGGTAGTGATGAACTTGTAAACGGTAGTGCAAATTTAAATCAAGGATTAAATAAATTAAATGATAGTTCAAAACAAATACTTGATGGAATTAATACCTTAAATAATGGTGCAAGTCAGATATCAAGTGGTAACACTGAACTTGTAAATGGTATAACTACTTTTAAGAATGAAATTGATACTTCAAACGAAAATACTAAAGAAGAACTTAAAAATTTAGATGGTCTTGATGAATATGTAAAAAATCCTGTTAGCATCAATGAAGAAGATTTTGGTGAAGTTTCTTCCTATGGTGTAGGATTTGCTCCTTATTTCATGTCAATTTCACTATGGGTTGGTGGCTTAATACTTATTATAGTATTATACTTTGATCCAGATGATAGATTTAAAAAACTTGGAAGAAACGCAAATAATAAATTCTTAAGAACAGCTCTATATGCTGTAATTGGTGTAGCTCAAGGTATTGTTCTTGGAGTTGTACTAAAATTAACTCTTGGATTTAGTACTACAAATTTACTTTTATATTATTTATCTTGTGTACTAATTTCTCTTACTTTCTTAAGCATAATACACTTCTTACTTGTTTACTTTAAAGATGTTGGTAAATTCTTAAGTATACTATTTTTAGTATTACAACTTGCAGCAAGTGGTGGTACTTTCCCAATAGAAACTGTACCTAAAGCATTCCAAGCAATATCGCCATTTATGCCAATGACATATTCTGTAAGACTTGTAAAAGAATGCATTATAACAGCTAATTCTAGTATGATTATAAAAAATGTAATTATACTTGCTTCTATAATGATATTCTTCTTTGGTATTTCATTTATTATTGATTTAATAAATAAAAACAAAGCTAAAGAAAATAATTAAAAAGCAATAAAAATAAGGCATGTAACTAATTTGGTTACTTGCCTTGTTTTTTATTATTTTAAATTTGATTTATACCACAATGATAGTCTGTGCTACTTGATATAAAGCCTAGGGCGAAATCCTATAAGGACATACGTGTTAGAGGCATTACTGCTGTCACGATATGAAACAGGATTGCCACTACCGCCATCATAGTAGCTACCACCACGAAAAATTAAAAGAGAACTGCGAGCCTCACTCGTCCATTCGCTTACATTTCCTGCCAAATCATATATGTTTTTAGTCTTCCAATTCTCACTAAATCCTGCTGTTCTTTTTGTTCCGCTATTTTCATTAGCTGGGACTAAAGAATCTTTATAATTTCCATAATATCTACTATCTGTTAAATTCGCTGATGCATTTATACTACTTAAACTATCTTTTATCCAGTGACATGTTGTATCCCATGCTTTTCCTGTAATTAATCCTGTTTGTACATATTCGTTATTTATCATTTTTTCTGCACTTGCTTTTGAATTTGTATAGTCTATATCTGTCCAAACTGTTACACCTGGTTTACTTACTGGGATTCCTACTTTATTACTTGTTGATGTATCTCCTTCTGGTATTCCTGCTTCATATCTTCCTATATAGAAGCCTCCATATTTTTTTACATCTGCTGTTTCATCTGTTATGCCATTTGGTAAAGTGTCATCACCTGTTGGTTCAAACCCAGGAAAACTTGTATCTTTTACATAGGTACTCTCTGTTGCAGGTACCCATACAAATTCATTACCTTCTCCATCCTTTATAACAAGTCCTGTATCTTTTGTTCCTTCTTCATACGTAAAGCCTTTAGGAATTGGTACCCCATATTTTACACCAGCTATTGTATCCTGCCATTCTTCCTTTACATTTGATGTATTTCCTATCACTTCATTAAACCACTTTTTTTCATCTGAATTTACTTTTTTGTTATTTAATACTAAATTACCTTCAACTACCGATACTTTTTCTTTATATTTCTTTGTACTAGGTAATTCTGTTACCATATTATCTCCTGATAAATTTACACTTGATTTTTCAAAACTTAATGGATCATCTGTATATTTTTTTGATATATACATTGATAATTCATCTTGTATATTTGCCATGTCTTCCTTAAATGTTGCCTCTTTTGCACTTGATACTGGGTTATTTTTTGTTATTGTTAAAATAACCGCTGCTGCAAGTATTATTATTACTATTATTGTAACAATCAATACTATTAGTGATATACCTCTTTTTTGAGTTAGTTTTGTAAAATTTTTATTTACATCTGTTTTTTCCTTTAATTTCATATATTTTTCCTCTCTTTCTTTAGTTTTTATACATAGAACTAGTACGTACTTTTATTTTATTATATTTTAAATCTTTTTTCAATAACCATTTATTATTTTTCTGAAAAATTTCATCTATTGTTAAAAATTGTAATATAACAAAAAATATGTTAAGCTATATCTGCTTGTAAAAATGAGTAATAATGACATATTTAATATGTATTTTGGAATAATTGATGAAATTACCTCGATTATTTTTTAATTAGATAGAAATTAATAACTTGAATTATCGTGCCAAAATATTGGTACAAACCACTTTGAAATAATTATTGTTAATTATATAAACTGTAAAATTAATTTTGTTAAATATCTTGTAGTGCTAATAAAATTTATTTTGTATTCTTATTTATACCCTAAATAGTAACATAAAAATATATCACAAAACACATTTATGTCTTGTGATATATTTTATTTTATTCTATTTTTAGTTTTTATTTTTATCTTCTTTTTCTTTAATCTTATATCTTCACCAATAAATTTACATATGGTAAAATTACCAATTAGTCTTGATAATATTCTTTCATCATATCTATTATATAAATCATTTAAACTTAAATTTGTTGAAATAACCATCTTTTTATTATTTAAAAGTCTAGTATTTATTATATTAAAAAGTTCTGTGAATTTATTATTATTCATTGTTTCGGTTCCAAGATCATCAATTATTAACAAATCAACGTTGAATATCCTATTATACTTTTCCTTTTGTGACTCTGTTTTATCGTACGAAAATTTATAATCAAGTATTTGATCCATTAATATTGGTGAAGTTTGATAAACAACATTCATTCCTTGATCTATTACATCTTTAGCAATACAATTAGAAATAAATGTTTTTCCAAGTCCTGTATTACCAGTAAATAGTAAACTTTTCTGATTATTATTTTTTATATTTTTACAAAAATCTTGTGAAATCTTTTTTATCAATTCTATATTTTCAAGTGGAGATTTATCAATTCCATATTTTTCCTTATCCTTTTTATTAGAGTAATAACAATTATCAAAGGTCTTAAAATTTTCTTCTTCTAATTTTAATATATTTGATTGTTTATATGTGTTATTAAGGACCTCCTGTTTAAAGCAATTACAATAACTCGTTATATTATCTTTAGTAACCATTCCAGTGTCATTGCAAATTTTACAATCAAAGTCTGGTTCTAAATCAGCTTCTGTAATTCCTATTTTTTTTAAAATTCTTTTCTTTTTCTCTTCCATTTTATCAAGCTTTGATTTCATATTTTCTTTTTCAACTTGTCTAGTAATTTCATCACTTGCAACAATGTTTCTTGTTATTTTAAGAGCTAAAAGATTTATATTTTTTTCAATTTCTTCTAGTTCGGGATAATCTTTGTATATTTTTCTTTTTTTAATAATTGCTTCATCAATCTTTCTTTGCCTTTTTATATCTCTATTTTTTAATATTTCTCTACACAATTGATTATCCATAACTACCTCCTTTACATATTATCGTAAAATGAATCTAGATCAGTGTACTCTCTTTGTTCAACATCTTGATATTTAGTTTTTGCTTTAGATGATTTTTTATATGAAGATGTAACTTCATTTACTTTGGCAGTAATTTCTTTCTCTATATCTTTTACATCTTTAAATCCTTTTTTATACCAGTTAACTAATATCCCATTAACATAACTTATAGTTGGATTTGGTTTATTTACAGTACGTTTTAATGCTTCTTCTATCATATTAAAATCATATCCATAATCCTTTATCCATGTATCAATATATTGCTCTTCATATTTAGTTAAATTTCTATTTAATCTTAAAGCTTTACTAATTTTTTGCTTTATTTTTTGAATATTGTCATAACTTTCTAAAAAGTCTTCAAGTTGTTCAAACGTTTTTACTCCACCATTAAACCAGCTTTCAGCTACTGCATGAACATATTTTTTGTTTAGCGCTTTTCTCTCCTGACAATAATGAAATAATGCAATCATAACTTCTTCTGAGAAAGAATAATTTTCAAACATAGCACTTATATCTGTATACCACCCTAAAGACATAACACCTTGAAAAAAACTTTCATTTATTGCACTTGCTGCAGCTATTCTTTTTCTATCTCGTTCAGTTTGAAGTTTAGTTCTTCTTGGTTCAATTTTTGGTATATAACTTTTATTAATTTCATTTTCTCGAACATCAATTAAATTGTACCCATGTGTTGTTCTTGTAATTAATCCTTCTGCTTGTAATCTTTCAAACCCAAAAGAAACATCTTGCTCTGAAATATTAAGCTTTTTTGCTAAATCTGACTTATCAGCTTCCGTTCCATTTTTTGCCAAAAATAAAATATATAGATAAATTTTAACGTCAATATTTTCAAGTTGTGGCATATAATTTAATATAAACAAATCAGGTAGAGGTGTATCACCTAGTTCTAATGAATTTTTCTGTACAAACTTCATAACGATTCTCCTTAACAACACTACTTTAGTGAATACATTATATCATTTGTGACATATTTTTACAATACTAAACTCAAAACTTATTCATGCTTTTTATACAACTTTATTTTTTCTTTTTTTATTTCTTTTTTGTTAATAAAAATTTTCTTTTTAATATAAAATTTTATAATAATTAAAATAACATCAATTGCGACTTCATTGTTTACATTTATAA
>ENA-OPCU01000521-OPCU01000521.1-human-gut-metagenome-genome-assembly--contig:-NODE-521-length-13965-cov-2.711287_pt1 | contig 13965 bp, 9 predicted proteins | sample MGYA00241255_ERZ501490 | MGnify/ENA primary metagenome ERZ501490 (study PRJEB25962, sample SAMEA2042627) | human gut metagenome | biome: human gut; feature: human-associated habitat; material: faeces... | reverse complement strand
TGCGCCTTGCAAACTCGCCTGTAGTCATGTATTTGTTGTGATCCATACGGTATCTCCTTATGTCCAGATTAACAATGATAAAGCTTAAAAAGTACTGTGTCATTGAGGATGGAAACGTTTTAAAATTTGCACTTGACTATATTGTTACCATATAGTTTATGATAGCAAATAGTGATTCATAAGACAAGGAGGTTATCATGTCGAATTCATTAAATCAGAACTTTAAAACATTATCCTTATTGAAATTTGCATTGCCATCTATGATTATGATGGTATTTATGTCATTGTATACAATCATAGATGGAATCTTTGTGTCAAGACTGGTAGGAGAAAGCGCTCTTTCTGCAGTCAATATTGTATGGCCGGTTATTTGTATTCTCATTGCAATCGGTGTTATGTTAGCAACCGGTGGAAGTGCAGTGGTAGCAAGAAAAATGGGTGAGGGAGATGAAAAGGGAGCGTGTGAGAACTTTACTTTTCTTGCAGTGGCAGGAGTTGCTGTAAGCCTGGTGTTGCTGGTTATTGTATTACTTTTTCATAAACCGATTGTATATGCATTAGGAGCAGACGACTCTTTATTCGAAAATGGGAAAACATATCTTATTGATATGATGTATTTTGGACCGTGTTGTATTTTGCAGAGTTTATTTCAGTGCTTCTTTGTGACTGCAGGAAAACCTGCATATGGACTCGGACTGATTACTGCCGGAGGTGTAGCCAATGCAATCTTAGATTATGTCTTTATGGGGCCAATGCAGCTTGGCATTGCCGGAGCAGCTATTGCAACAGGCATCGGACAGATGATTCCTGCGGTAGTGGGAGTCATCTATTTCCTGGTGAAAAGAAAAGGACTTCATTTTACCCGCTTCTATTGGGATGGAAAAGCATTGTGGCAGTCTTGCACCAACGGTTCTTCCGAGATGGTAACGAACCTTTCCAATGCAGTAATTACATACCTTTTTAATATTATTCTGATGCGTATGGTCGGAGCAGACGGGGTAGCTGCAATTACCATTATTTTATACGGACAGTTTTTATTCAATGCGCTGTATCTTGGATTTTCCATGGGTGTGGCACCGGTTATCAGCTTCCAGTACGGAGCAAAGAACAGTGAAAAATTAAGTAACGTTTACCATATCAGTAACCGGTTTGTAAAAATATCCTCCGGTTTTATGGCGGTGGCATCCATCCTTCTGGCGAAGCCGATTACATCAGTATTTGTCTCAGAAAGCAGTCATACCTTTGCAATGACAGTTACGGGATTTGCATTGTTTGGCATCAACTATCTTTTCAGCGGCTATAACGTATTTACCTCTTCGCTGTTCACGGCACTTTCTGATGGAAAAACATCTGCACTGGTATCCTTCAGCAGAACCTTTGTCTGTATTCTGGCCTCTTTACTGATTCTGCCGCAAATTATCGGATTAAAGGGAGTCTGGCTGGCAGTTCCGGTGGCAGAATTTGTGACATCAGGACTTTCTTTTTACTGTCAGAGAAGAAATTTATCGAAATACGGAATTTAAGAAACTTTTTTTTTATCTGGAACGTCTAATCTATAAAGAGTATAATGAATGGTAAAGAATGAATGGATAATACTATTTTAAGATAGTAAAGAGAGGATACGAAAGATGGTTTTTAGTAGCATAGCATTTATCATGTATTTTATGCCGGTATTTTTTCTGGTTTATTATATCCTGCCGGCTTCTTATAAGAATGCCTGGCTTTTCCTTGCCAGCCTTGGTTTTTATTACTATGGTGTCAGGGGAAATCCGGGTTATCTTTTACTTATGATTATGTCTGTGGTGGTCAATTTCGTGGCTGGAAAACTGATTGAAGCACAGAAGACGAAGCGGGCGAGGAAAGCCTGGCTTGTGGTTGGAATCGTCTATGATTTAGGATGGCTCATTCTGTTTAAATATCTGGGCTTTCTTATAGAGAATCTGAATGCCCTCTTTGGTGCAATGCACGTTAAGGTACAGCTGGAAACATGGAATCTGATTCTGCCGATTGGAATCAGCTTTTATACGTTTCAGATTATTTCCTATCTGGTGGACGTGTACCGGAGGGAAACAAAAGCGGAAAAATCGTTGATTTCACTGGGAACGTATCTTTGCATGTTCCCGCAGTTAATTGCAGGACCGATTGTCAATTACCATCTGATTCAGGAGCAGCTTCATAAGAGAAAACATTCCATGGAAAAGGTGGAATCCGGACTTAAGGTATTTGCACTGGGACTTGCTTATAAAGTATTGCTGGCAAACCGGGTGGGACATCTTTGGACAGAGGTGACAGCAATCGGTTATGAGAGCATTTCCACACCGCTGGCATGGATGAGCATTGTGGCATACAGCCTGCAGTTATATTTTGACTTCTATGGGTATTCCCTGATGGCAATCGGACTGGGGCGGATGATGGGCTTTGACTTCCCACAGAACTTTAACAATCCGTATATGGCAGTGTCCATGACGGATTTCTGGCGCCGCTGGCATATGACACTGGGTGGCTGGTTCCGGGAATATGTATACATTCCGCTGGGCGGCAACCGCGGTGGTTTTGCAAAGACCGTCCGCAATATGTTTGTGGTATGGCTTCTGACAGGACTCTGGCATGGCGCAAGCTGGAATTTTGTATTGTGGGGACTTTTGCTTTTTGTCTTATTATTCGTGGAAAAAGCCGGACTTGGAAAAGTGCTGGAGCGGCATAAGGCGCTTGGTCATATTTATATGATACTCTGGATACCGCTTTCCTGGCTGGTCTTTGTGATTACGGATTTAAGCCAGCTTGGCATTTATTTGCAGAAATTATTCCCATTCTTTGGCAATGCCGGAACGGTATTGTTTCAGGGAGATTATCTGAAATATGGTAAGACCTATGGCATTTATCTGGTGCTTGGTATCCTGTTTGCAACAGGCGTTCAGGAGAAGCTCCTTAAGAAGAATAAGAACCGCCTCTGGGTGATTTTACTGCTGCTGGCATTATTCTGGGCGAGCGTATATTGTATGTAGCTTGGAATGGATGATCCATTCTTATACTTCAGATTCTAGTGAGGAAATACGATGAAAAAATATAAATTTACTATACTTTTACTGCTGACATTTGTGATTGCATTCCCGGTGATTACCGTAAAGCTTGTAACTGCGGAGCAGGAGAAGAAGGCAAGGCAGGAAGAACTGGCGCAGGTGACAGACACAGAAAAAGAGCCGGCGGAAGCAGTTGCCGGAACGGAAGAAAACAGCACAGATAAAGCCGGTACAGGACAAGCAGATATTGATAGTACAGAAAATACAGAAGATAAAACAGGTACCAAGGATAATGAAACGGTGGCAGATACGGAGCAGGAGGGAACCTTTACAACAGAGGATATCAGCTATTTTTCCGATGCTTTATTTATTGGAGATTCCAGAACAGTAGGATTATCGGAGTATGCAGACCTTGGGGATGCGGATGTATTTGCAACGATTGGTCTAAGTTCCTTTAAGCTGTTTGAAACAGAGGTGGATATGCCGGGCTATGGAAAAGAAACCTTGGATGAAGTATTGAGCCGGAAGAATTATGGAAAGATATATCTGATGCTTGGCATCAACGAGCTGGGATATCCACATGCAAGCATAGAAAAGCAATATCGTGAAGTGGTAGAGAAAATACGGGAAATGCAGCCGGATGCCATTTTATTCTTAGAGGCGAGTCTTCATGTTTCCAAGGCAAAATCCGATTCGGACAGCCTTTATAACAATGCCAATATTGACTGGCTCAATGGCGTGGTGGAGTCCTTATGTGACCAGAAGCAGACCTATTATATTGATGTGAATGAAATCTTTGATGATGGGGCAGGAAACCTCGATGCCCAGTATACCAGTGATGATGCCCATCCTCTAGGAAAATATTATGCCCAGTGGGCAGAATGGATTCTGACGAAAGCCATTGTAAAGGAAAAATAAGACCAAAACCCTTAGGAAAACGCAGTGGAAAACCGATATATTATTTATAAAAGTGTATACAACAGTGAAAGAAATATCCGATAACCGGATAAGCGTTGCAGAAAGGCAAGGGAAGCGTATATGAATGGAATCAATACCAGTTTTGGGACACAGAGCTTATATCAGAATGACGGGACACAGGGAAGTGCAAAGTCAGATGATAAGAAGCAGGATAATAAGAATGACAGCAATGTAATAAAAGGTGCCGGTCTTAATCTGAATCAGACAGATCTGATTGGACAGAAGATGGCAAATGCCCAGAAAGAAGCATTAAAGAAGATTATGGATACATTTTCCGGTGAGCATGCAGTGGATGAAGAGATGGACGAGCGGCGTGCCCACATTAAGGAAATTGACAGCGAGATAAAAGATTATCAGAGTGAAATCTGCGACTTACAGAATAAGAAAGCTGAATTAAAGGGACGTTACCAGGTAGCGGATGGCAGCCAGGAAGAGGCAGACCTTGACCTTTTAAAGAAAGCCAGTACAGCAGAAGGAAGAAGCATGCTTTCCAAAGAAGAATTAGAGCATGTCTCAGAATTACAGAAAGGCGGAATGACAGACTATCAGAAAGAGTCCATGGACTACTATAAAATAGAGTCAGAATACAGAAGCAAGATAAAAGACCTTGGAAAGGAAAGAGCCGAGGATAACGGATACCTCCGGGCAGTACATACGGAACGGTTAAAGCATCATGATATGATAGACAGCCAGAAGGAAGCGGAAGAAATATTAGACAATGCATCCGATGAAGCAACATTAGGACTGATTGGGGAAGCAGTAGACCACATCGATGAGACCATCAAAGAAAATGAGAAAGATACGGATAAGAAGGATGCAGACAAGAAAGAGGATAAGAAGACTGATACAAAATTAGACAAGGAGACCCAGAGCAGCCTTTTAAAGAGTGAAGCAGAGAAAAAGGTTGCGGAGCATAAACTTGCCGAGGACGATATCAAAGGACTTGTCTATGATGAGCAGTTATAAACAAAATGGACAATTTGTCCTGTCAGATATACAAATTGTCGAAAAAGTATAACTTGACCATACAAAAAAAATCTATTGTATATGTCAAAAAAACGCATTGTTTCTTATACTAATAAATGTTAAAATACATAGAAGAAAAAAGAGGGAGGAAGTTAGCATGGCTTCATTCGTTGAAAACACACAGCACAAAGTAGAAAGAAAAGCTTTTGAGATAATGACCAATAGCATCGTAGGTAAGTTGACTAAGACAGATGATATCGCGAAAAGACAGGAAACATTCCTTGAACTTATTGATAAGGCAGAGACTTTCTGGGGAAATGGCGCAGACAAGGCAACATTGGATAAGGTCAGAGAGTATGTAAAGAATCCGGAGAACAGATGGGTGAAGTTTGTAAACCGTGTTCTGGATGAGACAAATCCAAATTATGCTAAGAAATTCCTTCTGAATTTAGGATATGAAGCATTTTTCCGTGGAACAAAGACAATCAGGGCAAACCGTGAGAAGTACAACTGTAATATTCCATGGCTGATTCTTTTTGACCCGACAGACGCATGTAATATGCATTGTGTAGGATGCTGGTCTGGCACATATGGCCACAAGAATAACATGTCCTATGAGGATATGGATAAGATTGTTACACAAGGTAAGGAACTTGGAACTTATCTTTACTTTATGACAGGTGGAGAACCGACTGTTCGTAAGAATGATATTTTAAAACTTGCTGAGAAGCATAATGATTGTATGTTCGGTCTTTTCTCCAACTCTACTCTGATTGATGAGGAGTTATGTAAGAAGATTGTAGAACTTGGAAATATTACATTCCTTCTTTCCATTGAGGGAACACCTGAGACAAATGACGGACGTCGTGGTGACGGACATTATGCAGCCGTTATGAAGGCAATGGATCTGTTGAAACAATATGGTATCATATTCGGAACTTCTATCTGCTATACCAGAGCCAATGTTGAGGCTGTTACCGATGAGAAATTCTTACGTTTCATTGCTGATAAGGGCGCACGTTTCGGTTTCTACTTCCATTATATGCCGGTAGGACAGAACGCAGCTCCGGAGCTGATGCCGACATTGGAACAGCGGGAAGAAATTATTAAGAAGATTCGCTGGGTTCGTACCGGAGACAATGATATCGGATTTTTCCCAATGGACTTCCAGAATGACGGAGAATTTGTTGGCGGATGTATTGCCGGTGGACGTAACTACTTCCATATTAATGCACAGGGAGACGCAGAACCGTGCGTATTTATCCATTTCTCGGATTCGAATATCCATGATAAGTCAATCCTTGAGATGCTGCAGAGTCCATTGTTTAAGGCATATCATGAAGGACAGCCATTTAACAGAAACCACCTGCGTCCATGTCCGATGCTTGAGAATCCAAAGCTCTTAAGAGAAATGGTAAACAAGACTGGTGCGAAGGGAACAAACGCTGAGGCAGAAGAGACTGTTGAGCATCTTTGCTCTAAGTGTGATCACTATGCAGAAGAGTGGGGACCGGTTGCAGACCGTATCTGGGCAGAACAGAAACATAAGAAAGCACCTTATGAGAACTATACAGAAGAAAAGAGAGAACATCCGGAACTTGCAGCATTTGAGCATGCGGATGGTTCCGATGGATTAAGAGATGAGGATCTTCAGTAATTAAATCAGATGTTAAAATAGGACTAAATCAGCACTTGTGATGGAATATTCCATCAGCTGGTTTGGTCCTCTTTTTATTTCAGAAGAATGGTCGAATGGACTTGCAGCAGTTTTTAACAAGAAGACATTTTTTGATACAATTACAGATAATGTTGGTGTATTGAGCAAAAGTACTTTGGAAAAATATTTGAAAAAGTATTTGGAATCTGGTGAAATAGTGCGTATTGGAAGAAATGCGTATTGTGCCAGAGGAAAACTAAAAGATTATGAATATGATTATTCTGATATAGCAGTTCATATAGCGAAAATATTGAAGGAGGATTTTTACGATTTAGATTTCAGAATTTCAGAGCTGTATCAAATGAATCGTTTTTTGAATCATCAAATTGCACATAATGTTATTTTTGTCTTCGTAGAGAAAGAATTGTGTATTTCTGCCTTTGAAAGATTGAAAAAAGAGTATGAAGGCAACATACTTATAAATCCAACGGAAGAAGATTTTTTTAATTATAGACGAGAAGATATGATTGTTGTAAGAAATCTTTTGACGGAATCACCAAAAGGGAAAAAGGAGGTCTGGCATACAGGTTTAGAAAAATTGCTGGTAGACATTTTTTCGGAGAAGCTGATAAAAGCAATGTTTAGTGAATCAGAGTATCCAGCAATATATGAAACAGCATTTAATTCTTATGTTGTGGATGAGAGTCAGATGTTCAGGTATGCTAAAAGACGAAAAAGTGCAGATAAGATAAAGAAATTTATACAGGAAGAAACGGATGCAAAATTACGATTGGAGTAGAGTAGTTATCAATGATTACTAGAGAGAATTATAGCATGGCGTATTGTAAGAGCAGTCCCGGAACAGAGCTATCATCTGCATTGGAAGCAGGGACGGTATAAGCAATGATATAATCGTTGGCAATGCAGCCAAAGGAAAGGGCTGCGGTGGCACATAAATATAAATACCAGAGCTTTAGATTGCTCAGGCGGACCGTAATAAAATATGCAATAAGGCATACAGACAGGAGTGGGAAAAAGAACATCTCTGGTGGACTTAAAAACCGCCGGGGAGATAACTTTAGATGCAGACGATGTTACTGGTGATGCATTTATCTCTGCCGGTTCAGTTAAGCTTGAGGCGGATCAGTTGGACATCTATTTATCAGGTGGAGCGGTGAAGTATCTGATATAGGCAACGGATGAGCAGAACGGAGAAATCAGCCTGAAAAAGACTGGTTCACTGAATTCGTTTGATCTGGATAATGGAAATAATATAAATGTAACAGAGGCATTTTTTAAAGCAAAAGATACATTCCTGTCATCCAATGGAAACAGTAATTCGAACAGTTCGAGTGGCAGGATAGTTCTTGTGGGTGAAACAATAGCAGAAGGCAATCTTGAATTAGAAACAGTAAAAGATGTAACAATCCGCGCAAAGAAGACTGCGGTAAAAGGAAATCTCGCTGTCAATGCAGAAAATGGATATGGTGTTGAGATAACCAGTGAAGGGGGAGCGGTATCAACCGGAAGTACAGAGATTACGGCACCTTCATTATTTGTTACGCTGCAGGCACAAAATGACATTGCACTTCTGGGAGGAACATTGCAGACGCAGAATGATATCGTAAAATATAGCGATGGCGGGGAAAACTGGGTACAGATAATGGCAACCGGCGAGACATATGATGCAGATAACTGTGAACATCCGATTTTAGCAGGATATTCCGGCAGATGTATGGTCTGTGGAGCAAGTGACATAGAATATGCAGAGTTGATTGGAACGGATGGAACGACTAAGAGAATGCTGAATGGAGATTTCGGTGGAACCGGAGCACATAATGATTTCAGATACCTGGAAGATGGAGATACCATCAAATTTGTGAAGGATATTTATGGAAATGGAAGAACCGCAGCAATCGGAGACAGTAAAGCCGTAACCCTTGACCTGAACGGACATACATTGATTCTGGATACGATTTCCTCAGGGAACAATCTTACCATTGCAAATGGTAACTATAAGGGAAAGATTACTAATAGCGGTGTCGGACTTACAAAGGAACTGACCTTTAAAAATGCAAAAGCAGCACTGAATGATTTACAGTGGATGACGAACAGTGGAGTAAAGCTTGAGGGAAGTGAAGTTACAGTATCCGGAAATGACGGTTCTGGACAGTGCTGGTTAGAGAAGCTTACAATGGATGAAGATTCAAAGCTGGTATTAAAGAATGTAAGCCAGGGTATTTCGAATTATGCTAATGTTGCACTGGAAGAAAGCCTGGGAACAATCCGGGGATTCTTGCCAAAAGATTATTCTATCGCAAATAGGAAGAGAAATCCGGCAGATGTTGATTACAGAAATACCATTGTGGATGCAGATGGTCAGATTGCCCAGAATGTGGAGCTTCGTTATCGTAAGATGACAGATGCAGATTTATCGGCAACGCTGAATCCAACGACCTATATTTATGATGGAACAGCAAAGGAACCGGAAGTACTTGTGGTATATGACGGACAGACACTGACAAAGGATACGGATTACACCGTTGCTTATTCGGATAACAAAAATGCAGGAAGTGCAGAGGTAACAATAACAGGTATTGGAGTGTATCATGAAACAGCACATCTGCAATTTACGATAGGGAAGGCAGGTCAGGCGGCACCGACAGGACTGAAGGCTGTAAATACCAGTAAAACAGGTGCAAGTGATGGAGCCATTGAAAACCTGACTACTGCAATGGAATACAGCACAGATGAAATTCATTGGACCAAGGTTACAGATGGTACAAAGATAAACCAGCTTACAGCAGGTGACTATTTCGTACGGTATGCAGAGACAGGGAACTATCTGGCTTCTGCATCTACAAAGGTGACAGTTGCCGTAAAGGAAGACCCTTCCACTGGAAACGGTTCCAATACGGCAGCCCTGACGGGAACAACACAGAAGACGGCAACCATAAAAACTGGTGATGAAACACCGGTTGGAAGAATACTGCTTCTGATGTTTTCCGCAGCCGGATTACTGGTTGTGGCAGCTGCAGGCAGAAAGAAATATTGTTAATTGTTTAAGAAGGCACGCAGCGCATCCTTTTGTGCTTTATAATCACTGATTCCTAAATCATAAAGCTCCTGCATGATTTTCGGGTCAGTGGTAAAAGTGCCAATCTTAACCTGATGGGACGGTGCAAAGAGAAATGCCCGTCCTTCTTTTTGTAATTTTGCAGCAACTTCTACCGAGTGCCGGTAATTTAAGTGTCTGCTATCAATTGCAGTAATCGTATTTGGAAATTTCCGTAACATCTTTTTGTAAAGAAAACGGTAACTCTCCGGCTGCTTGACATAGCCAAGTGGACGGCAGTAGATAATTACTACCTTGTCGCAGCCATCTGCAATGGCACGTTCAACCGGAATGGAATCTGCAACACCGCCATCGTAGTAATAATTGCCGTGAAAAGAAATCGGTTTGCAGAAACCCGGAAGGGCACAGGTTGCCATAATGCCGCGGTAATCATCACGGGCTAAATCCTCTTTGGAAAAATATTCTGCCTTTCCGGTGGCAGCATTGGTTGCCGGAAAATGAAATTCACTTGGATTTGCTGCTAAGGCATCATAATCCAGCGGGTCGTTTCCTGTGGAATTGGTTAAGGTTCCGTAAATATATTGAAGCCCGAAGAGAGAACCGGTTTTAATCAGATTTTTGATACTGATGTAGCGGGGGTCTTTTACATGCTCTATATAGAAACGCAGATTACGGCCACGTTGCCCGGCAAGGTAAGAAGCAGTATTTGCCGCACCGGCAGATACCCCCATACAATAATCAAATGTAACATTGTCGTCTAAGAAGGCATCCAGAATTCCGGCACTGTAAGCGCATTTCATACCGCCGCCTTCTACAATCAATCCAGACTTTTCCATGATATTCACCTCTTGAGATATACTTCGTTAATTTTTTCACATATAGTTTAGCACATTGAAGAAGAAAGTCAAAATACATTTTTTATTGTATGTATATTCCGGGAAAATATAAGAGTTTGCGGCATTCGGGCTGCTACCCATATGTCACTGCATTGTTAAGAGTCTCTAAGAATTTCATGAAATATAAAAAAAGTTCCGGCAACCGGCACAAATTCACATCCATGTTCATCTGTGCCTTGCTGGCACGTCCATGTGCCAGCATTGCCAGTTTTGGTGAGAAATTCTAAGAGTCTCTAAACAATTTCGTTAATATATGGGTAGCAGCACGAATGCCGCAAATTGATATAATTTCCCCGGAATAATCCACACAGAATCTCCTTCCAGTCGTTGAAACCTTCTGCAAAAAACGCTATAATATGAGACAGTGATAAAAGGCGAAGAATAGAAACAGTGGAAGAGAGGAAGCGGGAATGGCATTTGCCCATTTACATGTACATACAGAATACAGTCTGTTAGACGGTTCAAATAAAATAAAAGAATATGTGGAGAAAATCAAGGCACTTGGCATGACAGCAGGGGCGATTACCGACCATGGTGTTATGTATGGTGTCATTGATTTCTATAAGGCAGCCAGGGAGGCGGGAATTAACCCGGTTCTTGGCTGTGAAGTCTATGTGGCTCCCGGCTCCAGATTAGACCGCGAGATGGTACATGGAGAGGACAGATACTATCATCTTGTGCTTCTGGCAGAGAATAACACAGGCTATAGCAATCTGATGAAAATTGTATCCAAAGGCTTTGTGGAGGGATACTATTATAAGCCGCGTGTGGACATGGAAGTGTTAGAAAAATACCATGAGGGAATCATTGCCCTAAGTGCCTGTCTGGCAGGTGAAGTACAGCGTAATCTGGTACGTGGAATGTATGAAGAAGCAAAAGAAGTAGCTTACCGCTATGAACGCTGTTTTGGAAAAGGTAATTTCTTTTTAGAGCTGCAGGATCATGGAATTCCGGAGCAGAAGCTGGTAAACCAGCAGCTTCTCCGCATGAGTCAGGAGACCGGAATTGAGCTGGTAGCAACCAATGACGTGCATTACACCAATGCAGAGGATGCAGAGCCTCATGACATCCTGCTCTGCCTTCAGACCGGAAAAAAATTAGCGGACGAAGACAGAATGCGTTATGAAGGCGGACAGTATTATGTCAAATCCGAAGAGGAAATGAAATCACTTTTTCCATATGCACTGCAGGCACTGGAAAATACCCAGAAGATTGCAGACCGCTGTCATGTGGAAATCGAATTCGGACATACCAAGGTACCGCATTTTGAGGTGCCGGAAGGCTATGATTCCTGGACTTATTTAAATAAATTGTGTCATGAAGGACTGGATAAGCGGTATGGAGCCGATGCACCAAAATATTTACAGAAATTAGATGACGAGCTTGCCGTTATTAAAAATATGGGATATGTGGACTATTTCCTGATTGTGTGGGACTTTATCCATTATGCGAGAGAGCATGATATTATGGTGGGACCGGGACGAGGCAGTGCCGCAGGAAGCCTTGTTTCTTACACCACCGGAATTACAGATATTGACCCGGTTCGTTACAATCTGATTTTTGAGCGTTTCTTAAATCCGGAACGTGTATCTATGCCCGATATTGATGTGGACTTCTGCTTTGAACGAAGACAGGAAGTTATTGATTATGTGGTAGAAAAATATGGCAAGGACTGTGTGACACAGATTGTAACCTTTGGTACGCTGGCAGCCCGTGGAGTAATCCGTGATGTGGGACGTGTCATGGATTTGCCTTATAATTTTGTGGATACGATTGCCAAGGCAATTCCAAATGAACTGGGAATTACCATTGATAAGGCACTGATGATGAACCCGGAGCTCCGGGGCATGTATGAATCCGACGAGTCGGTAAAGAAACTTATCGATATGTCAAGAAGATTAGAAGGTCTGCCGAGGCATACGTCCATGCATGCAGCAGGCGTGGTAATCAGCCAGAAACCAATGGATGAATATGTTCCGTTGTCAAGAGCATCCGATGGCACCATAACCACACAGTTTACCATGACTACCATTGAAGAATTAGGACTTCTGAAAATGGATTTCTTAGGACTCCGGACACTGACTGTAATCCAGAATGCAGTCCGTCTTGCAGAAAAGAGCAGCGGTAAAAAAATTGATATGAATGCCATCGACTATAACGATAAGAAAGTGCTAGACTCTCTTGGAACCGGCAAAACCGATGGTGTCTTCCAGTTGGAAAGTGCCGGAATGAAGAACTTCATGAAGGAGTTAAAGCCACAGAGCTTAGAGGATGTTATCGCAGGCATTTCTCTTTACCGTCCGGGTCCAATGGACTTTATTCCGGCTTATATCAAGGGAAAAGACCACCCGGAAAGCATTACCTATGACTGCCCGGAATTGGAGCCGATTCTGGCGCCGACCTATGGCTGTATCGTATATCAGGAACAGGTTATGCAGATTGTACGTGACCTCGCCGGTTATACATGGGGCAGATCTGACCTGGTGCGCCGTGCCATGTCTAAGAAAAAGGGCAAGGTAATGGAGCAGGAGCGGAAGAACTTTGTCTATGGTAATCCGGAAGAAAATGTTCCGGGCTGTATTGCAAGAGGAATCGATGAGAAAGTGGCAAACAAGATTTATGATAACATGATTGACTTTGCCAAATACGCATTTAATAAATCCCATGCGGCAGCTTATGCAGTGGTTGCATATCAGACCGCATATTTGAAATGCTATTATCCGGCAGAATTTATGGCGGCTTTAATGACGTCTGTTCTTGATCAGTCAAACAAAATTGCACGATATACGGCAGAGTGCAAAAGGCTTGGTATTCGTCTTGCAAGCGCAAATATCAATACTTCTATGCAAGGCTTCACGCCGAATGGCAGGGTGATTAACTATGGGCTTTTGGGTATTAAAAATGTCGGACGGGAATTTGTTGACGATATAGTTAAAGAAAGAGAAAACGGCGATTTTAAGGATTTGCCTGACTTTTGCCTTCGTATGCAGGATAGGCATTTTAATCGTCGTGCAGTTGAAAGTCTTATTAAATGCGGTGCGATGGATTGTTTTGAATTAAATCGTCGCCAAATGCTTCAGGCTTTGCCGTCAATTGCCACCAATATTGAAAATTACAGGCAGAGCACAAGCTACGGTCAGGTTGGTTCGGCGGTAATGATTCTCCGCTTGAATTTGATGTTCCGAATGTTGATGAATTTCCTAAGGCTGAGCTTTTGAAAATGGAAAAGGAAATGACGGGACTTTACCTTTCCGGTCACCCTATGGATAAATATTCCGATTTGTGCGAAAAACTCGGATTTGCTAATATAGGCGAGCTTTTGGAAAGTGCAAATGACGATATGAGTATTTACAAGGATAAAACCTTTGTGCG
>ENA-OPCU01000509-OPCU01000509.1-human-gut-metagenome-genome-assembly--contig:-NODE-509-length-14101-cov-3.782785_pt1 | contig 14101 bp, 9 predicted proteins | sample MGYA00241255_ERZ501490 | MGnify/ENA primary metagenome ERZ501490 (study PRJEB25962, sample SAMEA2042627) | human gut metagenome | biome: human gut; feature: human-associated habitat; material: faeces... | reverse complement strand
TTCACCTCATCAAGCTCTAACAGCTTCTGATACTGCTTTAATATTGCATTCTTAGGCTCTTTAAGAATATTAACAAGCATATCCTCGTCTAATCTGTCAAGTGAATAAATAATTGGAAGTCTTCCTAAGAATTCAGGAATCATTCCATATTCTCTCAGATCATCAACTGTTACATATGACATGATATTCTTCTCATCATCATACTTATCTTTAAGATCTGCATTAAATCCCATCGAAGATGACTTATTAAGTCTGAATTTAATAATCTCTTCAAGATCTGGGAATGCACCGCCGCAGATAAAAAGAATATTCTTGGTATTAACAGTTACCTGCGGAACCATAGCATTTTTACTTGTTGCACCAACTGGAACTTCAATCTCGCTGCCTTCTAACAGCTTTAACATTCCCTGCTGTACTGATTCACCGCTTACGTCCCTGCTTCTTGTCTCTTTCTTCTTGGCAATCTTATCTATCTCATCAATAAATATAATTCCGTGTTCAGCTTTCTCAACATCGTTATCTGCTGCAAGTAAAAGCTTAGAAACAACTGACTCTATATCATCGCCGATATATCCTGCCTCAGTAAGTGTTGTTGCATCTGTAATAGCAAGAGGCACCTGTAATATTCTCGCAAGTGTCTTAACAAGATATGTCTTACCGCTTCCTGTAGGTCCAATCATAAGCATATTAGACTTCTCAATCTCAACGTCACCCAGAATCTTAGCATCTGCTGAAACTCTTTTATAATGATTATATACAGCCACCGACATTACCTTCTTGGCATAGTCCTGACCTATAACATACTCATCTAACTTTCTCTTAATCTCATGTGGTGCAGGCAGCTTAGAAACGTCAAGCGCTGGTAACTCCTTCTTATCCTCTTTCTTTTTCTTAAGCTTCTGCTTTTCAGGAACCGGATCTGAATCCATAGCGCCAAAATTGCCAAACATGCCCATTCCAGGCATGTTTGACATCTTCATCATATCTTCATAATTCATCCCGCTGCTGTTAATTGAATCGAATGTTCTTTGCATACAATCCTGACAGATGTATATGTTGTTAGGCATAACAATCATCTTACCAGCTCTTGATTCTGGTCTTCTGCACACAAAACATATCTTCTCATAATCATCGGAATTCCCATTGTTATTCTTATTAATATTCTTATCTTCTGTCATATTCTCATTGGTATTATCCATAAATATCTATTTGGAATATATCCTTAAGATGCCTTCTTAGAACCAAGCGTTACCTCCGTGCTCTTAAGAACATACTCGCTTCCTTCCATATGATAATAATCTATAGTTACTTTTTCACCTGCCTCATAATACTGAAGCATGTTAGTAAGTCCTGACATAGTAGTAACTGTCTGGTCATCAAATCCGACAATTATGTCATATGTCTCTAATCCTGCCTTGTCTGCTGCTGAATCATCAGCTACAGTTCTTATAAGAATACCTACAGGGTATCCATAATATGATGCATAATTACTTGTAATATCTACTGCTGCAATTCCAAGGTATGCTGCCTTATCTGATGAAACCTTGTTTCTTGTCTGCTTAGTCATTAATGAATCGATAATATCCTTAACATTAGAGACAGGAATTGAATAAGCCATACCTTCTACACCATCACTGCTTGTTTTTGCAAAGTTAATAGCGATAACCTTTCCTTCTGAATTAAGAAGAGCTCCACCACTGTTACCAGAGTTAATCGCTGCATCTGTCATAAGAAGTCCTGTAAATGTTACATTATTGACTGTAATTGAACGGTCCTTTGCACTAATTATACCGGTTGTAACTGACTGGCCTTCACCTAATGCATTACCAATGGCAACAACCTGCTGTCCAACTTTAATATCTAATGAATCTTCAAGTTCTGCAATTGCAATATTAGACGCTGTATCAGATGAAATATCACTTAATGATACTGCAGCTACTGCAATATCCTGATCTGACTTAGAACCCTTAACAGAACAGCTTGCACTTGTGCCATCAGAGAATACACATTTAAGATTATCAATATTATCAACAACATGTGCATTAGTTACAATAAGTAATTCAGTATCACTCTTACCTACAATAATACCTGTACCACTTGATGTTGCTTCATAGCTCTGTCCATATCCAAAATAACTTGAATTTTTAACTGTTGTTGTACCATTGAGCTGAACCATTGCAGGAAGGGCTGCTGTAGCAACCGCCTCTACATCCATCTTATCTGATGCTGAAAGATTAGTATCTTCTGTAAGCGAAGAATCTGTCTTAGCAACATTAGAAATATTATTACTTACTGTTGGTATATTAACACCTGTAGCATCAGACTTATTACTGCCAGCAATCTTTCCGCCTGCATAATTAACGCCAAACATAACCGAACCGGCTATTGCGCCAAAAAGTACCGCAGAAAGAACAAAGCATGCTGCTTTCTTTGCAAATCCGCCTTTGTGTCTCTTGTGCTTCTTAGCATCATAAGGTGCACTTGAAAATGCTGTGTTATTATTGGCTGTACTGTTATTATTAGTATTGTTATATGGTATATCACTGCCACTGTAACGGTACTGTGAATCATTCTCATTATTGTCGTTATACATAATCATTCTCTCCTTTTACCATTGTATTATCACAGTGAAGATTCCATACATAACAAATGAACACATCTCACTGTCAATACATGTAATATAACAACGAAATGTGTTCATATTGTGTTTTAGTTGTTAATTAAATTTGAACTGATTAAAGTCCTACTGCATCTGATACAGCCTTAGTAAGTTCTTCAAGCTTCTTGTCAGCGTCTTCAAGACCTGTTCCCTTAACGCCCATGTAGAACTTAATCTTAGGCTCTGTTCCTGAAGGTCTTGCACAGCACCATGCATGATCGTTAAGTTCAAAGTAAAGTACATTAGATTCTGGAAGTCCTGTTGGCTTCTTCTCTCCTGTAGCAATAACTGTACACTCATCCTTCTTGTAATCCCTGAACTCTACAACATCCCATGCTCCGAACTTCTTAGGTGGATTATTTCTTAAATCATCCATCATCTTAGCAATCTGGACAGCACCTTCTGCGCCCTTCATAGTTACAGCCTTCTGTCCTTCCTTGAAGTAACCATACTTATCAAAGATGTTAATCATCTGATCCCATAAAGTAATGCCCTTAGACTTATAGTAAGCTGCTGCTTCACATAATGCCATAACAGCTACGATAGCATCCTTATCTCTTGCATGTGTTCCAACTAAGCATCCATAGCTTTCCTCAAAACCAAATTCATATTCATATGAATTATTCTGTTCAAAGAACTTAATCTGCTCACCAATATACTTGAATCCTGTAAGAACTTCAATAAGCTTTAAGTTATATTCCTTGGCAATAAGGTCAGCCAGGTTAGTAGATACAATTGTCTTTACAAATGCACCGTTCTCATGAAGAAGTCCCTTCTCCTTTCTCTGTGAAAGAAGGTATTCTGCAATAAGCATACCAGACATATTACCTGTGAATGACTTGTACTCACCTGACTTAGTATCCTTAGAATATACACCAAGTCTGTCTGCATCAGGATCAGTTGCAAGAATAATATCCGCATTAACTTCCTTAGCAAGTCTTAATGCATATGTGAATGCCTTAGGATCTTCCGGATTAGGGTACTCAAGTGTTGTAAAATTAGGATCTGGTTTTTCCTGTTCTGGAACAACATATACATTCTTGAAGCCTAATTCTCTTAAAATTCTTCTTACAGGAACATTACCTGTACCATTGAATGGTGAGTATACAATCTTAATATCATCAGCAACCTGCTTAATAATATCTCCGTTAAGGCTCTGCTTCTTTAATGCTGCAATAAATGCATCATCCATATCATATCCGATAATATTATAAAGACCTCTTACTCTTGCCTCTTCTTCATCAATAGTCTTAACATCATTAAAGTCTGTAACGGCCTTAACTTCATTGATAATCTGTGTATCCTTAGGTGCTGTTATCTGGCATCCGTCATCCCAGTATACCTTATATCCATTGTATTCTGGAGGATTGTGGCTTGCTGTAACCATAATACCTGCTGTACAGTGAAGTTCTCTTACTGCAAATGAAAGTTCTGGAGTTGGTCTTAATGAAGGGAATATGTATACCTTAATGCCATTAGCTGCAAGGCAAAGAGCTGCTTCCTGTGCAAATTCTCTTGACATTCTTCTGTTATCATGAGAAATAGCAACACCCTTATCCTGTGTTCCTTCCTTGATAATAAAATTAGCTAATCCTTGTGTTGCCTTTCTTACAATGTATACATTCATTCTGTTAGTACCATTGCCTATGACACCTCTAAGTCCGCCTGTTCCGAACTCAAGATCCTTATAGAATCTGTCTTCAATCTCTTTCTCATCTCCTGCGATTGATTTGAGTTCTGCACGTGTTGCTTCATCAAAATATTCATTCTCACACCACGCTTTGTAAGTTTCCATATAACCCATACCCTTTACCTCTTTTCTTAATTTATATTAGTCCTGTAAAGCTTTTCTAAAGCTTTCAGAAACTGCTTTCAATGCTTCTTCTTCATCAGGTCCCTCTGCCATAAGAGTTATCTCATCGCCACAGCCAACGCCTGACGCAAGAATAGATATAACACTTTTTGCATTAACAACCTTATTCTTAAATGTAAATGTTATGTGTGAATCAAATTTAACTGCTGTATCACACATTGCTCCGGCAGGTCGAAGATGTATTCCTAATGCACTTCCAACTAGTATTTTTTCACTTACCATATGAATCACCTCTCTGTTGTTTTTGTAGTAGCCGTTGTAGCCTCACTTGAACTTGTTTCAGTATTATTATTTTTTAACTCTGCTTTAACTGTTACATCATTTTTCAAAGAAATCCCCTCAGGCAAACTGACTGATAATTTAATATCAACAGTACCTGATGATTTATATGTGGATAAATCCGCACTAACACTAATCTTGGATGTATCAATTGTTGACACCAAATCTGTGTTTCCCTCTATCTCTATATTGTAAGTTTTATCTGCAAAGCCATATGTCATACTTGTATCTAATCCGCTCACCCTGATATCAGATGTATTAAGTGTTATACTCTTTGTTGTAGTAGTTCCAACCTTAACAGTAACCTCAACCCTCGAATTTTTAAGTATGTGTAATGACTTATCAATATAATTTTCAAGAGAGAACTTATATATTCTGTCTTTATCAAGTTCATCCACATTAATATTATTAGATGGTATTACTATCTTTTCAAGATTATTAAGAGCATTTTCATCTCCATATACCTGTACATTATTCTGGTTTAAAGTTACAGATGAGATAGTATATCCATCCTTAGGCGTTCCTGAATATCCAGCCTCAACAGCAACTGTTTTTATTCTTACTACCTGTGCCGTATAGCTTACTGATGACTGCGATAAATCAAGCGATACATCTTTTATCTCGTTTTCTTCTTCATCATACAAATGTATATCAGCATCTCCATGAACCTCATCCGTTGCGCCGGTTACATCAAAAGTTATACCTGCATGGTCTATTGTATCAATAATTGAAGATGGACCTGTCACCTTAATTGATGTTGGATTAAGAGTCTGTTTTACTAACGCATATCCATCCGCAGGTTTTCCTGTCACCTCAGTATTTACATTGATAGTTTTGGTATCCCGGTTTTCAATGCTTAATCTAACCGCAGATGTTTTTGGCGCAGCTTCAACATTATTAAGTGTCTGCCCATTCCGAACAACGGAAACATGTATATCTACATAATCTGCAAATGCACTAATCTTGCTTAAATCAGCAGTTGCCACAATATCGCTTGCTTTAATATTAGTTACAACGCTCTTAGGACCGCTGACATATACAGATATTTTACCACCATCAACAATCTCATAACTATAATTTTTATCTGTAAGACTTTCTGTGTTAATAAGCTGTACTGATACATTACTGAATGTGTAGCTTGTAGTAGGATCATATATATTAACTATTATTGTCCATAAAACCACTGCAAACACAGCTGATAATATCTTTAGACTCAGATTCTTAAATATCTTTTCCTTCATGCTTCAGCCTTCCTCTCCATATCTTGAATGACTTCACATCTATTGTTCTCCTGCGAAGATATTCCAGTTTATTTCTCAAAGAATCTGCATCAATATCATGAATCAGTTCTCCACCTACTGCAACTGAAACCTTACCTGTTTCCTCCGATACAATTATAGTCATGCTGTCTGTCACTTCACTTATTCCTACACCAGCTCTGTGTCTTGTTCCAAGTGATTTATTGAGACTGCTGTTATCTGAAAGCGGCAGATAACATGTTGCGGCTACAATCCTGTCACCTCTTACAATAACAGCACCATCATGCAATGGTGTGTTATGTTCAAATATATTAATCAATAACTGGCTTGTAACTATACCATCTACAGCTATTCCGGTTTTTTCATACTCTTCAAGTACCATATCCTGTTCTATTACAATCAGTGCTCCAGTATATGCAGCGCCCATTTCATAGCAGGCTCTTACTATTTCTTCTGCCGTCTTACTGCTGAATCTTTCACCCTTGTCTTTTCCATCACTAAACCTGAACAAGCCAAACACAATTTTCTTTCTTCCGAGCTGTTCCAGAGCCCGTCTTAATTCTGGCTGGAAAATAATAACAAGTGCAATAATACCAACACTAATCGTTTTGCCGGCAATCCATAAAATAGTCTTAAGATTAAGAAGATATGCTATCATGGCAAATATAGCAACAACTATAATTCCTCTTAGCAGAACCCATGCTTTAGTATTCTTAATCCAGACCATTACATTATATAAAACGAAGGCAATTATGACAATTTCTATAATATCAGTCCACGTAATATGTGGAATATATAATTTAACCAGATAATCCTGTATAAAATTATTCACTCTACCGCCTCCATTTTATATTTTTACAATAATATCATTTTACTTATCATCATTATCATAGAAAAGAATATCATCCTCTTCTTCAGCTGATGCTGCCTGATATCCTGATTCTGTCTTATGTGAATATGGTTTCTTCATATCCCTTATATCTGAAGTTTTCTTTGTTTTCTTTGCATTAATGTGCTTAATTCTTACATCTTCACTTGCCACATTAAGCTTAGGTACAGCTTTGACATAATAATAATATTCATCATCTTCATACTGTACATATTCTGTTCTCTTGTAGTCCAGTGCAAAGAACACAACATTGCATACATATGCAACAGCAGCACCAAGAATAACACCAAGTATCATAAGGATAATGCTGAAATCTGATTTAAGTGCAACCTGAAGCACAACAAGCATAAGGAATTCTGTAACACTGCCTGCAACAATAGCAATTTCCCATGCATGATTAATCTTCTGTCTTCTTATGATATAAACAACAAGAATTGTTATTACTGCTGCTATTACCATTACAAGCATCTGCTTATTCTTAAGAAGGCTTTCTACAAGATAAGTTATCTGCTTCATGCTGTCTGTAAGTGACTGATTAGAAATTGCTGCCTCATAATCACTTGCTGTTCTTATTATATAATAAATTATTATTCCAAATCCAACTGGAATAACAGAAAGTGCTGATGAACAAAGGCCAATAACAACAGGTATTGCAAATGGAATCTTCATCCAGCAAAGAATAGCTGTAATAATAAGTATATAAGCTGTCTTTGGCGCAAATCTGAAATACAAAAGGTACATAAGCAATACTATGCATAATGTAAGCAACGCAAACTCTGCTGATATTGCATACAGATGAAACAGCATAAACACTGAAAGTATTACAAGTGTAAAACCACCTGGTAAAAATGCACATACAACAGAAAGTAATATTGCAAATAATGGATTCTTTAACTTGTCCATATAACCAATGCTTGCATTAATCAGCAAAAATGATATAAGCGCAATAATAAATCTTGCAGCTGGTACAATATATGTATTGTATTTGTTATAAAATATTTTAAATTTCTCCTTGAATTCTAATAAAAATGCCATTGAAGCCTCCCACTAATTATTTCTTTTTCTGTCCTGTATAAAATCTTTCCAGCTTATTAAGCCTTGAAAAATATCTCTTAAGTCCCTTTCTTGTATGTTCATATCTGTAATAATACACAATTCCAGAAATAACACAGAATACTACAAGCATTAACACATAGTATAAAGATATTTTCTTGGCAAGCCCAACATAATCCAGATTATTTATCTGCTGTATTAATCCTTCCGCATTACACAAAAAATACATAGTTAACAGTATTATTCCTGCAAAAGTTGTTGCAATAACAGTTTTAAGAATTCCAAAAGCTATGTAATCACCCTTAAAGTACTTGGCTGTTTTTAACATGCTTTTTCCTTCATTCTTTTCATATATTGCCATCTTGGTCATCATTTTGATTTTATTCTCATTAAGCAATTCATTCACCTCATTAAACAAGTTTAGCCTGCATATGTTTAAATATAACATATTTTTACCTAATTGTATATTATAATTTGAGAGTGTCCGCCACCTGTAACAGTTAATACTCAATATATATTATATTCCTTGTTTTTGCAGATTATATCTGTTTTTCTCTTTTTATATAATATAACACAATCACTCTGTTATAAAAAGAAAAAAGAGTGAAAGACATAAAAACTTCCACTCTTAATCATTCTAGAATACGATGCGTATCTGTGTCCCCTTGTCAACTTCACTTTCTAAATATATTCTTGCATCATGAAGTTCTACAATATGCTTTACAATAGCAAGGCCAAGCCCTGTTCCACCAGTTTCCTTTGAACGGCTCTTATCAACTCTGTAAAATCTTTCAAATACCCTGTCCTGCTGGTCCTTAGGAATTCCTATTCCATCATCAGTCACTTCTAACCTTGGCTTGCCATCTACCATTCCTGCAAACACTTCCACATGTCCGCCTTCTTTATTATATCTTATTGCATTCTGTACAAGATTATCAATAAGCTCCCTTATCATATCCTTATTACCACGAATCATGCATGCTGAACCTCTATATGAAAAACGTATTCCCTGTTTCTGCGCATTAACCTGCAGAGACTCTGCACAATCCTTAACAAACTCATACAAATCAAAATTCTCATACTGCCTTGGCATTTCGCTGTGGTCTAATTCTGAAAGCCTTATAATATCATTAATCAATGATAATAATCTTTCTGAATTACGCTTAATCTCATGTGCAAAATGTATTCCCTGTTCATGGTTTACCATCTCATTCTCAATAAGCTCGGCATAGCCTGAAATTGCGGTAAGAGGAGTCTTTAGTTCATGTGATACATTTGCAGTAAAATCCTGTCTGCTTCTTGCAGCAGCAAGAATATTCTCATGCTGTGTCCTGATTTTCTCTGCAAAAGGTGCTATTTCTTTATATACAGGCTTCTCCTGTACGGAATCTATATTCTTAGCCATTCTCTCAATAGGCTCAATAAGCGTCCTTGTAAGTAATTGTGAAAGAACGATACACACTACTATAATTACTGCAAGTATTCCTGTTACAGCCGGAAATACATTGCCAAACACACTTAATAAACTGCTTGCATCACAGGATACTCTTATAACAGTCCCATCCTTCTGTTTTAAAGCATAATAGAAGGTACTCATATCCATCGTGTCAGAATTTCTTACGCACTGACCATGTCCGGTATGAAATGCATCCTGCACCTCAGGTCTGTCTTTGTGATTAGGCATTACATTAATATCATTATCATTATCAAAAAGTACTACACCATCTGAATCTATCCATGTAACCCTGAGATTATTAATTGGAAGCTTTACATCTGCATATTGCGCTGACTTTTCAAAAACTCCCGTTTCCATGAGTACTTCTGCATTAGTTCTCAATCCAGCCTGAACCTGTTTCTTAAACAACCCATAATATATAAAAGTTATTCCAATAGCTGTAGCAAGAACTGCTATAACTGCTATTCCAATAAGCCTTAAATTAATCTTCTGCTTCATATATTCACCCTGTTCTGTCTGTTAATTATATCAGGCTACTCAATAACATATCCTACATTACGCACGGTTCTTATGCGCGAGCCTGCATCACCTAACTTCTGTCTTAAAGTCTTAATATGCATATCCACAGTTCTTGACTCACCTTCAAACTCTGTTCCCCATACCTTAAGTACAATAGAATCTCTTGAAAGCACTATATTTTTGTTAGCCATAAGATATCTTAACAATTCATATTCTTTAAATGTAAGTTCAACCTGCTTTCCTGAGACCGTAACCGCATGCCTTTCATGATTCAGTTCAATCTCTCCTACATCAAGCACGCCTGCCTCGTCTGTTTCTGTTCTTCTAAGAAGTGCTTTAACTCTTGTAATAAGCTCCATTACAGAAAACGGCTTCTTAATATAATCGTCAGCACCATCCTCAAGTCCCTTTATCATATCAAGCTCTGTAGACTTTGCTGTTACCATAATAACAGGCAGTCTCTTAGTTGCAGAATTCAGTCTTAACTTCTTAATGATGTCATAACCACTTTCATCAGGAAGCATAACATCAAGCAACACAAGGTCCGGAAGAATCTCATCAAGCTTCTTAAAAAACTCTTTGGAACTTCCAAATGCACCTACCATATGTCCACTGTTCTTAAGTGCAATTGTCTCTATTTCCCTTATGCTTTCATCATCCTCAACTATGTATATAAGAGCCATATTCTCATCTCCTGTTCTAGTCAACTTTCTTTAATTCCGGAAGCTGATACTGTTTATAATACTGTCTGCATTCTTTTGCAAACTGAGGATTATCCTCATTAGTAAGATGCTCCAGATATCCATGTGTTTCAAAACCATTATCTCTTACTTCAATCATACATACAGCAATATTAGAGCAATGGTCTGATACTCTCTCAAAATTTGTCATAATATCTTCGAGTATAAGTCCTGTCTCAATTGTACATCTGCCTTTTCTTAATCTGTTGATATGACGCTGCTTAATCTCTAAGTTCAGTCCATCAATAACCTGTTCTAACGGCTCAATATGCTTTGCTGCCTCAATATCCTGATTTTCAAAAACCTGTACTGTGTTACTAACTATATCATGTACCGCTTTTGCAAATGTTTCAAGTTCTTTTCTTGCATTCTGTGAAAAAGATGACTCCTTGCTGTTCATCTCTTTTGCAGATTTTGCAATATTAATCGCATGGTCAGATATTCTTTCAAAATCACTCATGCAGTGAAGAAGTATTGAAAATGTATGATTATCATGTCTTGATAAATCGCAGTTACCAACCTTTACAAGATATGAACCCAGCTTATCCTCATACTTATCGACATCTTCTTCCATTGCCACAACCTCATCATATGCAGCATCTGAATAATTATTAATAATGTCAAGCGCTTTATCTAGCGCTTTCTGTGACAAATGTGCCATCTTCACAGCCGTATTCCTGCATAACTCCATCGCAACTGCCGGAGTCTCTAAGAATCTTTCATCAAGTGCTGCAAGATCTGCTGCCACACCTGTCTGAATAACTTCCTCATGTTTTCCATCCGGAATAGAAAGAGTTGCAAGCTTCACAAGCAGATTAGAAAATGGGAAAAGTATAATTACACATCCAATATTAAAGAGACTGTGAATCACTGCTATTCCTGCTGCATTTGCCGGTGTTGATAAAAATTCAAAATGAACAAACATATTCAGGCTGTAAAATATAACCATAAATATAACAGTACCAATCATGTTAAAATAAAGGTGTATCATTGATGCTCTCTTGGCATTCTTCTTTGCACCTACAGAAGATATAAGTGCTGTTACACATGTACCTATATTCTGTCCCATAATAATAGGAATTGCTGTTGCATAGTTAACCGCACCTGTTACACATAACGCCTGCAGTATACCAACCGATGCAGATGATGACTGTATAACTGCTGTAAGCACTGTACCTGCAAGAAGTCCGAATAACGGATTAGAAAACAGTGTAAGCATACCCGTAAACTTCTCATTGTCAGCCAACGGTGCAACTGCGCCACTCATAGTTTCCATACCGAACATAAGAATTGCAAATCCAAGAAGAATATTACCTATATCCTTTTTCTTAGAATTATCCTTGCAGGTCATAGTCATAATTATGCCAATAACAGCAAGCACAGGTGAGAATGATGATGGTTTTAAAAGATTAATCCATCCTGCTCCACTTATACCTGTAAGTGATAACATCCATGAAGTCACTGTTGTACCAATATTGGCACCCATAATAATACCTACAGCCTGTGAAAGCTGCATAATACCTGAATTAACAAAGCCTACAACCATTACCGTAGTTGCAGATGATGACTGTATAACTGCTGTTACAGCCATACCAAGCAATACTGCCATAATTCTTTTAGAAGTAAGTTTTTCAAGTATCTGTTCTAATTTACCTCCGGACAGCTTTGCTAAGGAATCTCCCATGACATTCATTCCATATAAGAACAAAGCCAATCCGCCTGCCATCGTAAGTACACCAAAAATATTCATTTTACATAAGCTCCTTTTTGAACGACTTTTTTCACACATCATGTGTATTCTAAATGAGCATTGTAAAATGTATTATGTAAGTTATGTAAAATTTATGTAAAATTTGCAGCCACGTTTCTTATGCGCTCTGCATCAACAGGTTTTGATATATGTGCATTCATTCCAGCATCGAAAGCTGCCTTTACATCATTTGAAAATGCATCTGCTGTCATTGCAACAATCGGTATATCCTTTGCATCAGGATGCTTGAGCTGTCTTATGGCTTTTGTTGCCTCATATCCATCCATATTAGGCATCTGGACATCCATAAATATCAAGTCATACTGACCTTTTACCGAATGACTAAATGCATTCACAGCTGCCATTCCATCCTTTGCAATGTCACATAATGCCCCCTCGGACTTTAAAAATTCTCTCATCATCTCCGCATTAATAACATTGTCCTCTGCCACAAGGAATTTCTTTCCCTCAAGCACCCTGCTCTGTTTAATATCTTCTTGTGTCATATTGGCTGCATACCCTATACCACTCTGAATATTTGTTTTCTTTTCAGGAATCACGAATTCCATTGTAACTTCAAATGTACTGCCTTCACCCTTCTTACTATTCACCTTGATAGTTCCTCCCATAAGGTCAATAAGATTCTTGGTTATAGCCATTCCCAGTCCGGTTCCCTGCACATTATCAGTCGCATTGTTAGTTTCCCTTGTAAACGGTTTAAATATTTCCTTTATATAGTCATCGCTCATTCCTATTCCGTTATCGGTTATTTCAAACTTATACTTTGCAAACTGACTGCCTGTAAGATTCATTCCTCTTATTTCAAATGTTATTATTCCACCTTCAGGCGTATATTTTACGGCATTAGACAAAATATTGAGCAGTATCTGGTTTAACCGCAGCTTATCTGCTTTAATCCAGCCATACTCCACATTATCTGACCTGACTATAAATGTCTGGTTCTTCTGCTTTGCCTGCGGTCTTATAATATTATCTATTTCCTGAACTATATCAGCAACATTTACATCACTTAAATTAAGAGTTGTCTTTCCTGACTCTATTTTACTCATGTCAAGAACATCATTTATAAGGCTTAACAAATGCTGGCTCGATATTACAATCTTCTCAGCATATTTTTTCACCTTCTCCGGCTTCTTTTCATGTCTTAATAATAACTGCGAAAATCCCACAATTGCATTCATTGGTGTTCTTATATCATGACTCATATTAGCAAGGAACTGGCTCTTTGCAAGATTGGCTGCCTCCGCTGTGTGAAGCGCATCCTCCATATGTCCCCTTATCTGCTGTTCATAGGTTCTGTCTGAAAGAATTATGACAAGAACATCATCACCGTCCTTATCCATATGATAGCAGCCCTGTTTAAATAATCTGTACTCATTTGAATCAGCAGGCTTTATCCAGTATTCATTGACTACAGATTCTCCTATATCTAATCCGGTAATATCATTCCAATCCGGGATTTCCCCCTTCTTATCAAGTTTCTTAAACTCATCTGTAAGTTCTGAATATTCATCATTTTTTAATCCCAGAACTCTCTCAATATTTCTGCTGACATAAAGTTTACGCCAGTCTCCCCATGAAAGCATAATATATACATCATCAA
>ENA-OPCU01000505-OPCU01000505.1-human-gut-metagenome-genome-assembly--contig:-NODE-505-length-14232-cov-4.241447_pt1 | contig 14232 bp, 9 predicted proteins | sample MGYA00241255_ERZ501490 | MGnify/ENA primary metagenome ERZ501490 (study PRJEB25962, sample SAMEA2042627) | human gut metagenome | biome: human gut; feature: human-associated habitat; material: faeces... | reverse complement strand
GCTGCTGCGTATAGTAATATAAACAGCGTAACCATTGCAAGACCATTCTTGCTTTTCTTCAAAACCTTTTCTTCCATATAAAAATACCTCCTTGACACCCTGATTATTAATCTTGTTATCGATAATTCTTTTAATGGTGTCTTTGTTGATATTTGTATGATATCATTTTGATATCATTTTGTCAAAATATTAACATTCTTCATTACATTAATCACAATTTTTTATTGGACCTCATCAGACATTTTTTCTGGTCCGAAGTCCAAAGTTACTTCAAAATCGGAACTTTTTGGACCTTCTCACCTACTAACTTGCTCTTGAAGTCCAAAGCGGCATTTTTCACATAATGTTTTGGACTTCCATATACCTCCACACCGCTTCAAAGTCCAATCCGCCACTTTTTCTCGCTCCCTTTGGACTTCCATGTGTCTCTCCGCCACTCAAAAGTCCAATCCGCCATCCACCAGCTAATCTGCCGCTTACAAATAAAAAAGGAATACTCACACTATCTGCAATGAAATAAACTCTCAACGCTTCCTGTGTAAATATTCCTTCTGCCACTACAATTATTTACTGTATAAAAAAATAAAAGCCTTACAACCTAGGATTCCCTAAATCATAAGACCTTCCAGTGCACCGCCAGGGGTTCGAACCCTGGACACCCTGATTAAGAGTCAGGTGCTCTACCAACTGAGCTAGCGGTGCGTAACTTATTTTGTTCTGTGCTTTGGTGTTGTCTCAAGCACAAGTGATATTCTATAGCATGTTTTAATAAAATGCAAGCACTTTTTTGTATTTATTTAAGAACAATTTAACTTTTTTATAATTTTCTTCTTTTTTCATCATTTTACCATGTTTTTTATATTGATATGTGCCTTTATACCCCTTATAATTCTATTATATTCCCAATTTCAAGAGAAAATATTTATATTTAATATACATTTATTAAGAAAAGAGAGTTGATATGAAGTTAAAAAAATTCGAACAACAGCCAAAACACGTTGACAATATTCCAATTGAGGCTATTAATCTTGATTCTGAACATGAACAGCCGCCAAAACCTGACAAAGCTGTTGGCAAGAATGTATTCCAGCCTAACAGCAAATACTTTACAATTGTTATATATGGTCTGCTTTTTGTGCTAGGTGCAATTCTTATATATAAGTTCATTGGTAACTGGCCTGCAACCGTCAAGTCATTGGGCAATATATTCCATATACTGTCACCATTTCTTATTGGTGCCATGATTGCGCTTGTTCTTTATCCGTTTATCAAGACCCTTTATAACAGGTTCTTCATGGGAGTATGCCATATCAAGTCCAAGAAAGCTGCCAAAATGCTTTCAATTCTTGTTGCTTACCTGATAGCAGTTGGCGCATTTGCAATATTAATAGGCTTTGTTGTGCCTCAGATATACAAAAGTATTACAGAGATTGCCAATCAGGCTCCTGTATGGTACGAGAATATCCGCAACTGGTTTACTGAGTTTGAAGATAAGCACGCCAATTCTTCTATTGATTACAATTTCATTAATCAGAAGATTGAAGATGCTCTTCCTAAACTTGTTGACTACATGACTGGTGCACTTACCAATATGGTTCCTTACATTCTTAATACATCCATGGCCATTCTTTCGGGTGTGTTAAACCTTGTTATTGCAATTATCGTGTCCATCTACATGATTTCTGATAATAAGAATATCTTTTATCATTTTAAGAGATTTTTATATGCCGTGCTTCCTAAGAAAACAGCAGACAATACACGCATCATCTGTAAGAATTGTGCAAGCATTTTTATTAATTATATTATCGGCAAATCATTTGACTCAATTATTGTCATGATTATCTGCTTTATTATCATGCTGATTCTCAAGCTGCCATATGCAGTGCTTATAAGCGTGATTGTCGGCATAACGAACATGATTCCGTATTTCGGACCATACATCGGTGGCGTGATTGGCGGTGTGATTATTGTTATCGCAAGCCCTATCAAACTTATCATATTTGTAATCATGATTGTCTGCATCCAGCAGGTTGATGGTCTGCTTATCGGTCCGCGTATCATCGGCAGTACTACAGGTCTTAAGCCTGTATGGGTTGTGTTCTCAATAACTGTAGGTGGGGCGCTGTTTGGCGTAATTGGAATGTTCCTTGGAGTTCCCGTATTTGCCGTATTAAGCTACCTGTTAAACATCACAGTGCAGCATTTTCTGGACAAAAGAAAAGTCACCGTGCAGCCTTATGACTCGCCCGATGACCTCTAGATTATTTCTTGGTATTAAGGATTCTCACGACATCGTCGAGGGAATTCTTAAACCTTACCACTCTGTAATTCGCACCTTTATGCACATACATCACTTCTGATACTTTCCTTGCAAATGCTTTATTCTTCACATTGTCTCTCCCAAAGCCTTTATATAGTATATGCATTTATTATTAATGATTTCTTACCGCAACAAGTTTACAGATAGGATTGCCCATCTGTGAAAATCTTGTCTCATACTCTGTCATTACATTACCCTCGTTAAGTACAGAGTCATTATGTAAGTCAAATGTTACAACAGGAAGCTCCCAGCCTGCCTCTTTAATCTCTTCTAATGAAAAATCGAATAAATCTTTATTATCTGTTTTGAATTCCACCTGTCCGTCCGGCTTTAATATAATGTCATATCTTGCCATGAACTGTCTTGAGGTAAGTCTTCTCTTCGCATGTCTGTCTTTTGGCCATGGATCTGAAAAATTAAGGTATATTCTGTCTACCTCTCCCTCTCCAAACACCTCACATATTGCCTCTGCATCCATTCTGATGAATCTTAAATTAGGAAGCTGAAGCTCATCCTGTTTCTCTACAGCTCTTAAAAGCACGCTTGAATACTTCTCGATACCGACATAATTAATATCAGGATTATTCGCTGCCAGTGTTGTTATAAATGTGCCTTTACCCATACCAATCTCAATACGGATTGGATTATCATTACCGAAAACCTGTGACCATGTGCCTTTCATCCCCTCTGGCTCTGTAAACACATATTCATTCTCTATCATTACTTCCCTTGCTCCGGGTACATTTCTAAGTCTCATAACCCACTCCATTCCTATTTCTAATAAATATTTAGCATTTTTCTATGCCTTCATGTTTCTGTGTATATCTGCCACAGTGGCTTTTTATGGTATACACCTGAATCTGACGAGCTGTGTAGGAGTAATACCGCTATATACATTAGCTCCGTGAGCAAAAGCTCGTTCAAACGAAGTGCGTTTGCTTTTGCTCACTGTAATATGCTTTGTATATAGCGGTATGTACTCCTACTAAGCGCAGGAAGCCTGAAGGTGTATACCATAAAATGTTACTGTGACTGCATTACACAGATTCTTTATAATATATTTACCATAAATATCACTTTTTGCCAAGCAGGGTTTACTTATGGACAATCCTAAGCTAAAATATAATGGTATATTATATTAATCGGAGGAATTATCCATATAATGAAAAAACATTTTCTTAAAGGATTACTTATAAAGATAACCAGCGCAGTATCTGCCACGGTATTAGCATGTTCTGTATTTACCACAGATGCACACGCTGCCGCATATAACATAACCTATTCTGAAACAGGCACTGCTAATACTGAAGTTTCATGGCCTGATGCCCCGGAAGTTAATTCCAGCAGTTGTATTCTTGTTGATGCTGACACAGGCTCTATTCTATTCGAAAGAAACTCACATAAAAAATGTTATCCTGCCAGCACAACCAAAATTCTTACCGGTCTTCTTACCATTGAGAACTGCAATATGGATGATGTAGTAACATTTTCACAGGCCGCAGCCACTTCCATCAATATATATGAGGATGCTAATTTAGGTTGTAAGGTTGGAGAACAGTTTACTGTAAACCAGCTTCTCCATGGACTATTATTATACTCTGCCAATGAAATGGCCTATGCTCTCGGTGAGCATGTAGCCGGCTCCATAGACGCATTTGTTGATATGATGAATGCCAAGGCAAAAGAACTTGGTGCTTTGAATACACATTTTGCCAATGCAAGCGGATTATATAATACCAACCACTACACAACAGCATATGATATGGCAATGATTGCAAGAGGCTGTTATAATAATGCTTCTTTCGTAAGCATTGATTCTACTGCTGACGCATATGTAATTCCTGCAACTAACATGTCTGCACAGCGTACAATCAGACACAGACATAAGATGTTGAAAGGCCGTTCTTACTATTATGAATACTGTAAGGGTGGAAAGACAGGATATACTGATGAATCCCAAAACACACTTGTAACATTTGCAGAAAAAGATGGCATGCGTCTCATATGTGTTGTATTTAAGGAAGCAACAGATGATTTAAGATATACTGATACAAAAACGCTTTTTGACTGGGGCTTTTCTAATTTTCAGAAATCAACAACTACAGGAAGTCAGCTCGGAGCTATGTTTTCCAATGATAATTATTATAATTCAGCTGTTTTCTCGACACTTTCACTAAACTTCGGACTGAATGCTTCATTTATCACAATACCTAATAAAAGTTCATTATCAAATGTAACTATGACGGTTGATGATAATTATGACATGACCAATGAAAATGGTGTTATGACAACACATCTTAAGTTCCTGTACAATGATAATACTGTAGGCACAACTACACTTAATATATCTGCTGCCGGCACGGACACCGGAAGCCTGCTTCCTTATGTCAGTACAGATGTTTCTTCATCATATAAGCCTAAGACATGCATTAAAATCAATATCTGGGTAGTTGTTGGCATCGGTGCTGTTATATTATTCATTATTTATATAATTGAAGAACGTGCCAGAAGAAAACGTCAGAGAAGACATTACAACAGAAGAAGACGCAGATTATAACAAACAGAGGATTCGGAGCTATACCCTGAATCCTCTGTTTTCTATATTATCTGTCTGTGTCTCATTACTGATTCCGCCCTTAGAATATGTAAGACCTGAATATACTGTCTGTGTATTCTTCATCAGTGGTTCTGATGTATCCTGTTTACTGACTTCATAGAAAGATTCCCTTAAATTCTTCAGCAATCCCCTGACGCGTTTTAATTCTGCTTTGTTAAGATTTACTGATACAGATATAAGAGTTCTTTTTATATGATTATATATCACAAAAAGATTAGCAGACACTTCATATTGCATATCCAATCCACTTATCAGCTGGTCAATAACCTTACCAGACATATATATGTTATCCCTTATCTGCATTTCTTCATCTGATTCGCATGCATCTTCAAGATACCGGTCTGCTAAATCATACAGAATTACAACAAGCTGTGATGCAGTGGCTTGCGTAATCCTATATTGAAATGTTTTTATCAATTCCTTAGTCATACATTTCCTTTCCAATACGACTACTACAGCATTATTACTACATTTACTGTAATAACTGCAATACCTGTGAAGGTCTTTCATTAGCCTGTGCAAGTATTGATGTGGCAGCCTGTGTAAGAACAGTTTCTGATGTATATGTTGTCATTTCCTCTGCCATATCAGTATCTATCATAGTTGATAAAGACTTGGTGAGATTCTCGTTAGAAACATCAAGGTTATTAGTTGTATGATCAAATCTGTTCTCATATGCACCAAGCTTCGAACGTATTTCATTAGTCCTGGTGATAGCCTGGTCTACAGTTGATATAGCCTGTGATGCTGTATAATGAGTCATAACATTAAGATTATCTGTTCCTAATGTATATGTTGTAATTGCCGGTATATCAATAACAATAACCTGATCCTGATTAGCTCCTACATGTATGCTCATTGTACCAACATCTGTAACTTCCTGATTGATCGTTTTTGCTGTTCCTGCACCAGCCACAGACGAACCATTATTGTTGCTGTCATCAAAAATAGTTCCCACTGTATTCCCCGGAACATCCAAAGAAAAATTCTTATTATTAACATCTGTTACTGTTATAACGGTTCCCTTTGTAGAAACAATTGCTGAATTGGCAAATCCTACTCTGTCTCCATTATTATCAGTGGCAATCTCTGCCTTAACATCACTTCCCTCTACGAGAATTCCATCCTTTGCAGCAGCCTGTGGTATTCCAAGCATATTTGCAAGACTTGCATTATCACATGTTATATTCATTCTCTGGTCACTTCCGTACTGATTAGTCATAATAACAAGTGTCGAACCCGCATAACTGGCTGTTGGCTCATAGCCTGCATATTCTGTTCCATTAGCTGCTGTATCATTATTAAGGCTTGCTGTTGCAAATGCAGAGCCACCTGTAATATTAACACCATCAATTATTTTTCCCATTACTACATCCAGAGTATCCCCCTCTGTAATGTTAATACTGTAACCGTTAATCTTTATTACACCTGCCTCATCAGCTGCAATAGGAGTTGTAGCTGACATGCTGATAGTACCTGTACCTACCGCGATAGCCTGTCTGGCATCCTCTGTAACTGTAATTCCATATATGCCTGCTGTATAATTATCAGATACTGAAAGCTGATTAACTCCCTGCAGGTCTGAATATACTCTTCTTGAAAGATTACCGTTAATAAGAGACTGTGTATTAAATTCTGTCTGTTCTGATATTCTGTCTATCTCTTTATTAATCTGGTTTATCTCTTTCTGGATAGCTTCTCTTTCATCATCTGAATTAACATCATTAGCTGCCTGTACACTAAGCTCCTTTAATCTTGTAAGCATACTCTGGATTTCATTGATTGCACCTTCTGCTGTACTTATAACAGAAACTCCATCCTTAGCATTATTCCCAGCCTGATCAAGACCTTTTATCTGAGCTCTCATTTTCTCAGATATTGCACAGCCTGCGGCATCATCCTTAGAACCGTTTATCTTGTATCCTGATGATAATCTCTGTATTGATGTTGACAGATTATTCTGTGATTTCTGTAATGCATTATTGGCAACAATCGCTGCCACATTAGTTCCTATTCTCATATCTTAACCTTTCTGTCTGTCCAATTTACCTGTTCATGCTCTATATATCGGATTTTCTGTGCAAATCTTTAGCCTGCAAGCAGTTTTACAATCTGTGCTGCAATTTCATACAGCTTATCTGTTGCCACACTGTCAGCCGCTGCCTCATAAGTCACATATGGCACATCTGACGATTTTGTAGTGTTTACAGACACATTTGTAAAGCCAAATACTTCTTTTAAGGATTCTTCCATATCATCAAGAAGCTGGATTCCTTCATCTGAAACTGTTGTGTCACTGACAATGTACATACCAAGACTTTCTCTGTCAGCCTTAGCCTCAACAGAAACTTTTCCTAATACGCTGCTTAGCATGTTTACAGATATACGACCTTTATTATCGTCATCCTGAACCAATGTAAGCTTCAGCATACCTGTACTTCCTGAGTCTGTTATATACGGTATTCTGTAATCATGCCTTAATGCCAGATTCTTAATATATCCGATTGTTCTGTCCTTAAGTCTTAAATCCAGAAATCCCTCGTAATTGACATCTATCTGTGTATCAAGGTCTCCCGCTTTGGAAAGAACCTCCTGAAGTTCTTCCTCTGTCTCATCTTTCATTTCTTCATACATAAGTGACAGTTTTTCTTTATGTCCGATTTTTTCAATCGAATCCCTTGCATAATCACGTGTTGTCTTAACACCTCTGATATCCGGGAACTGTCCGGATTCTAAAAATGCTTTAACAGCCTGTATGTTACCACTGTTTATTTCTGTATCTGCATTTCTTATCTGCCTCAATATATCAGCTCCTGCCTGCACTGCTGCCTGCTGTTCCTTAAGATATTCCTCATAATATTGTTCCTCGGCTGCCGCATCATAGTTATCCTCTAACTGTTCAATAAACATTTCAACGGACTGTTCTCCGATTCCGGATGAGTTATCCACATTCTTTAATGTATTCGGGGTAACTAATCCACCATTTGCCATAAATAATGCACTGTAATAGTTAGCAATTCCGCTTACCTCTGCCATTCCTGTATTCTCATCAATAACAGCGTCCATGTCATAATGCTTTCTTGAATTATATGCAGTCATAAGATTATTCATAGTGACCTCAGCTCCCTGCTTAATCAGCGCACCTGCTGCCACTCCGGCATCTCTGGTGAATATATTCATCATCTGGTATATTCCTATAAACTGCTTTCTCTGCTCTTTAGTAATACCATTGGTACGGTCAAGCTTATAAAGAAACTTTGAAAACTTCTCCTCATTATCCTTAGATGCTTTATCATTAGCCTCTGTAAGATATTCGTTGACTTCCTCAATTGAAGCATTCATTGGATTTACTCCGTCTTTTATCATATTAAGAACTGTCTCCGGTTTCATATTCTTAATAAGATTATTAATCATTGCATTAACAGATTTGACTATCTCTACATTTTCCTTTGTCATATCCATGTTATTAGCAGCCAGTACCTTTATTGCTTCCTTGTCCTCATCAGTTCCCTCAAGTCCAAGCTCCCTAATAATATCATCCGCACTTCCCTGTACTGCCTTCTTTAATGAATCACCTAAATCGCCTCTTATCTGAGTTCCGACTGCCTCATAAGTTTCATTCATCTTGTCAAACATACTGGCAAATACACGCGCAGGATTTCTTACTATCTCATTCAATGTCTTTCTTGCTTCAAGAACATCTGTATATGCAATCTGCGCTTCTTCATACATTTCATCCGCCTGTTCATATTCCATAAGCATTGAATTAAGCTCATCTATCGGAGTTGTAAGAATAGAAATGTTATTCTTAACGAGATATATGGACGCATTCGCACTCATAAGAACCCTTGCTGTTACAAGCGTGTCGTACGCCTTATCTGCTGCCTGCTGTACATCAGATGCCTGATTCCTAACTTCACTATTTCCTGTGCTTACTGTTGCTGCACTGTATTCAATTCTGAAGCTTCTTGCATCCATCTCTAGCTTAAGGCTTGCTATTGTAAATGTTTCCCCTTTTGATACCACATTTGCAACATCTGAATACTCTGCCCTGTTAATAGTATCAAGAGCTGTCCTTATATCATCAATTGGCGAACCTGTAACGAGCGTATTCTCTGCCTTGCCTCCAAGCTTCATGTTATCAAGTATCTTATTAAGCATTTCATCAGGGTCAGCCTGAATCTTTACAATATCTATCGCATCAAGCTGTGCCTTATATTCAAGATTTTCTTTAGTAACAGGAATCTGTGCATCAATAAATGCTCTTGCATCCGCAAGTGTATTATCATTAACCTCAAGTCCTGACGAAGCAATTATCTTCTCAATTCCCGGCCTTAAAACTTCAAAATCAGCGTCAGATATTGCATTTGCACACCTTCCTATTGTAACGCCATCTGCACTGATACTTGATGAGGTTGCCGCCTGTGCCTGATATATTCCAGCAATTGAAGGCTCAATGCCATTAGCAACCATATAATTCTTTGTATTCTCTGATAATGGCTTTAACTCTTTACTCTTTTCAAATGCGCCTTTAACTTCAGCAACGCTTTCATCATTGACAGCTATATCTGCTCCCTGCATGCGGCTCTCGATACTTGCCGCTGTTGCTGCACTTCCAGTCACACTCTCAATCTTATCCTTGGAAACTGCTGTGCCATAATTAACATAATCATCAGAGTGCATCGCAAGTTCAATCTTAATTTTCTCAATAATATTAACCATATCATCTGGTGTAGCATCTGTAAGATTAAAGCCGTCCTCATCTAGCTTTACCGCATCAGCACCTGATAACTTCATCATCAATGCCTTCAGGCTTATCTTTGCACCAGAAGCACTCGCCATAATCTGGCTCTTTACATCATCTGCCTCCTTAAGAAGTCCCTCATATGTATTGTCAGTTGCAGCTGTCACACTGCCAGAGATTACCACTCCTGCAAATGAGCCTGCCACACCTTCACTTTTAACCGCCTTATTTTCTTTATAATTAATAGATGTTCCCTGTGCCGCAACATCTTTATTAAAATTCGCGCCTGAAACTGTATATGTCATATTCTGCTGCCTTTCTTATTTACTATCTGAAACAATCACTCATTGTCATATAATAAATATTTCGGCAGATATGGTGGGATAATTGAGAGATATATTATAGCAAATAAAAAGGAAGCTAATTCAGAATTAATAAAAATCCAAACCAGCTCCCTTTCTCTATATTATTGTCCTATATCTTCGTAGCATGAACCTTAGAAACATCACCGTTAAACTCATACACAGCTATTCCATACTTATGTAAGTCAATAAGCAATGACTGCGGATATCCATCACAATCTCCCTTAACGGCTGTAAGAGTCTTCTTCTGGTCAGCTTCATTATCTCCAAGAACCAGTTTATACTTAGTCTTGAACGGAACTCCTATTCTGAAGCTGTCTCTTTCAACTGGTGTAAAATTAAGTACAAAGAGAAGATTCTTCTTTCCATCCGGACTGATTCTCATAAATGATAAAACGCTATTATCTTTATCATTGGCATTAATCCATCTGAATCCTTCACTGCTGTAATCAGTAGCATACAGACATGGATAATTCTTATTAAGCTTCAGACACTTCTTCGTAAAATCCTTAAGTTCTGTATGACTTTCATCCTCTAACAGATACCAGTCAAGAGCACGCTTCTCACTCCACTCATTCCACTGACCAAATTCCTGTCCCATGAATAAAAGCTTCTTGCCAGGATGTCCACACATATATGCATATGCCAGCTTAAGATTCTTGAACTTGTCCTCCCTGTCACCAGGCATTTTACCAAGCATAGAACACTTAAGATGTACAACCTCATCATGTGAAAGCACAAGAATGAAATTCTCGCTGTAAGCATACATCAATGAAAATGTCATCTTGCTATGATTAAACTTTCTGAAATATGGATCAAGCTTCATATATTCAAGGAAATCATGCATCCAGCCCATATTCCACTTAAATGTAAAGCCAAGACATTCCCCATTGTCAGGATCACCACTAACCATAGGCCATGCTGTTGACTCCTCAGCTATAGTTATTGCCTGTGGAAATCTCTTCTTTAACATGCTGTTAAAATGCTTTAAAAAACTGATTGCTTCGAGATTGCCGTTGTCACCATATTTGTTAGGAACCCAGTTTCCTTCTGTCCTTCCGTAATCCAGATACAGCATTGAAGCAACAGCATCAACTCTTAAACCATCAATATGGAACTTGTCCACCCAGAACATTCCATTAGCAATAAGGAAGTTAGCCACTTCATTCTTGGAATAATCAAATACCTTAGTTCCCCAGTCAGGATGCTCTCCCTTTCTAGGGTCTGCATACTCATATACACAGCTTCCATCAAAGTTGGCAAGTCCATGTGCATCCTTTGGAAAATGTGCCGGTACCCAGTCAAGAATTACACCAATTCCTTTTTCATGCATATAATCTACAAAATACATGAAATCCTTAGGTGTTCCGTATCTTGCTGTAGGTGCATAATAACCAGTTACCTGATATCCCCATGATCCATCATATGGATACTCTGCAATTCCCATAAGTTCAATATGTGTGTATCCCATATCTGTTACATATTTTGCAAGCTCAGGTGCCAATTCTCTATATGTATAAAATCCGTCCTCTGTTCCATCATCTTTCTTCTTCCATGAGCCAAGATGACATTCATATATAGAAAGAGGTGCTTTAAGATGATTCTCTGTCTTCTTCTTCTCAACCCATTCAGAATCTTTCCATTCATAACCTGAAAGATCGGCAACTATTGATGCTGTCTCTGGTCTTAACTGTGCCTGATTAGCATATGGATCTGCCTTGTAAAGAGCCTCTCCACTCTGGGAAATAATAAGGAACTTATACATATCCCCTGCTTTAGCTCCTGGTATGAACAAATCATATATTCCACCATCTGAAATCTTCTTCATATCATAACCATATGCATTCCAGTTATTAAACTCACCTATAACATAAACTTCTCTTGCCGCAGGTGCCCACACAGCAAAATACACACCTTCTTTTCCGTCTTTTACTCCAACATGTGCGCCCATTTTGTTATATATCTCATAATGAGTTCCCTGTCCAAAAAGATATGCATCCACTTCTGTGATTGCCAGCTGCTCGTATTTTTGCATATTCTTCATAAAATCCTCCATTATATTATTATTATCTTACACGACACTCATGGGTCCCCTCAGATTATCCCACTAATTAATAGTATATTAACACATTAGCAAATTAATTACTACATTTCATTAGCAAAAAAAATGTTCATTTCACATATATTATGTTATACTGTAAGTCGCATTGAAATAAATGCTATATATAAGTTAGAAAGATGAAAAGGAGTATTAAATTCTTATGATATACTATATTGTCAACGAAAGTTTCACCAACATCATAGCATTTGCAAGCATTTTATTTGCCTTCGCATTTACAATAGCTGCAATTGCTCTTGGCAAGAATCTTCTTCCAAGAGATGCCGGAAGAGCTTATGCCATCAACGGAAGTAAATCGGTTGGAAAACCAAGAGGTGCCGGCATGATTTTCATTCTTACATTCACTGTCACATGTGCATTATTTGTAAACTTAAGTGCTGAGCTTATCATTTATCTTATACTTGTGCTTGCCGCAATGCTCAGCGGATACCTTGATGATAGTGCTTCATCACCATGGGGTAATTTAAAGAAAGGTCTTATTGACCTTGCAATATCAGTTATGGCAGCTGTCACTTACCTGCATTACAACCCTAACACATTTGACCTTGCATTCTTTGGAAAGACAGTAACTCTCAATCCAATCATCTATGCAATACTTATCATCATACTTATCTGGGTAAGTATCAACGTTACTAACTGCTCAGATGGTGTTGACGGCTTATGTGGTACACTTTCAGTTGTAACACTTGCCTCAGTATATATACTTTTTAAGTCATTTAATATTGAATCAGCTTACAGACACACCGTTCTTATTATGATTGTGTGTATCCTCGGCTACCTGTGGTTCAACGCATCACCAAGTAAGCTGCTTATGGGTGATGCCGGTTCGAGAGCAATAGGAATATTCATTGCATTTACATTCCTCAAGCTCCATGCCCCGCTGCTTTATATTCCAATGGCGCTTGTAATTATTCTCGATGGCGGACTTGGTCTTATTAAGGTTTCATTCATGAGATTTCTTCACATTAACCTAATGAAGAACCTTCGTACACCAATCCACGACCATATGAGAAAGAATAAAGACTGGTCAGATACACAGGTTGTTTTCAGATTCACAATCGTCCAGATAATACTTGGTCTGGCTGTGATATATGGCCTTATGTTCTAAATGTTTCTGGAACATAATGTAATATAAGAATTCTATAAAAGGCATGTCAGTTGAATTTCTGACATGCCTTTATTACTGCTCTGAGAGTTTTTCTGCCTGACGCCTTCTGCGTCTGTGTTCTCTCTCTTTTATCTGTTTTTCATATATCTTAAGCGCACCCTTCTCATCAGTGCTCTTCATTATTCTGACTGCATAATATTTGCCATTCTCAGTCTGCTTAACTCTGAACCTTCCCTTTATAAGTCCGTGTTCATCACATGTAAACAAGCCATAATAGCACTTTGAGTTAGTGGCAAACCATTTAACAGTTCTTTCCATCGTCCTGCCACATAAGAAGCATTTGCAGGAACGGACAGTTCTGTCGCTCGCAGCCTTGTCCCTTGTTGCAAATCCCTTCGAAATATACTTCTCATATGTCCCGAAGTTAAGATATACCTCATCTTTTCTTGCTTCCGGAATTGTAAATGTATCTATGCTGCAAAACTTCTTTACCCTGTCAAAATCCAGCTTCTTCATTATCTTGGCTGTGTATCTTGCATCACTCATCGCTGAATGATAATGTTCGTCACCTTTGATGCCCTGCTCATCAATAGCGGACTTAAGATTCATGCGTGTCTTGCCATCTGAAAAATTAATGCTGTAAAGCTTCTGAAGGTCAAGATACAGAAGCGGCTTCGGAAAATTCTCCGGCACATTATAATACTTCATATTCCTTCTTAGTTCGGTAATGTCCATGCTTCCCCATGTAACAAATGTATAATCGTCACCGCACCACTCAAGAAATTCGGTCACACCCGATACGAAATCAGTTCCATTAGCAAGATCCTTTTCTGTTATCCCTAATATCTTCTTGACTGTATTCTGCAACTTTGTATACACCTGTGGCTTAATGGTACACTGCCACTCATCTACAATATCAAGCTTCTCATTAACCTTCGCCGCGCCTATCTGTATAATCTCAA
>ENA-OPCU01000429-OPCU01000429.1-human-gut-metagenome-genome-assembly--contig:-NODE-429-length-15923-cov-2.371061_pt1 | contig 15923 bp, 8 predicted proteins | sample MGYA00241255_ERZ501490 | MGnify/ENA primary metagenome ERZ501490 (study PRJEB25962, sample SAMEA2042627) | human gut metagenome | biome: human gut; feature: human-associated habitat; material: faeces... | reverse complement strand
TAACCTTTTGGTTTTAGTAGGAGCTGTGCGGATGAGCGACCGGATCGTCAAGGAATTGTTAGGTCTGTAAGGCCGTGAAAGGAGTGAAGCAATATAGAAGTAAAAGTACCAAAGGAAATCCGGGATTATCAGGAGTCCATCTTTTTTGGACTTTCCACCCGACAGTTTATCTGTTCCCTGCTTGCAGTAGGGGTAGCAGTCGGTCTGTATTTTGGTTTGCGCCCGCTGATTGGCAGCGAAGAAGTTGGTTGGATGTGCATTCTTGGAGCAGCTCCATTCGCTGCCTGCGGCTTCTTTAAGTACCATGGGATGACCGCCGAACAAGTGGCATGGGCTTGGTTTAAATCAGAATTTCTGTATCCGAAAAAGCTTGTGTTCAAGTCTGAGAATCTCTACTACGAAGCCTTGAAAGATGCCATTGCAGAGGGCGAAAAGCCGCCACGCAAAAGGAAAAAGCGTAAGTTTCAGCCACCAGCTGGGAAAGAACAGTAACCTTTTTCATTTTTCGCACTGAAAGGAAGGATGCCTATTATCAAAACGCTTGTCAAAGCAACGAAATTAGAGAAAGAAAAATTCACCATCCCGAAGTCCGTACAGGATGCCATCCCTATCCAGCGCATCTGGCCGGATGGGATTTTTCAGGTAGGAAGCAGGTTTTCCAAAACCTTTTCCTTTACCGATATTAACTATCAAATCGCCGGAAAAGAGGACAAGACAGCGATGTTTCTCGATTATTCAGAGCTCCTCAATGCGCTGGATTCCGGAGCCAGCGCCAAGATCACCATCAACAATCGGAAAATCAATAAAGCGGAATTTGAGAAATCCCTGCTGCTTCCTATGAAAGAGGACGGGCTGAACCATTTCCGCAAAGAGTACAACGAGATGCTGCTCTCGAAGGTAACCGGCACCAACAACAGTGTGGTGCAGGACCGTTACATCACCATCACGGTAGCGAAGCGGAATATCGATGAAGCCCGCACCTATTTCTCCCGTGTGGGTACGGATCTGATCACTCATTTGTCCCAGCTTTCCTCTATTGGACGGGAACTGGACGCCGGAACCCGCCTGCAGGTGTTCCGGGATTTCTTTAAGGGCAATGAACCTGCCGCTTTTGCCTTTGATCTCAAGGAACAGATGAAAAAGGGACACAACTTCAAAGATTGGCTTTGCCCGGACAGCATGGAATTCCAGAAAGATCACTTCCGTCTGAACGACCGCTGGGGCAGGGTTTTGTATTTACAGGGGTACGCCAGCTATATCAAGGATTCCATGATTGCTGAACTCTGTGATATGGACCGCAGCCTCATGCTCTCCATTGACATTTTACCTGTTCCCACCGATGAAGCAGTAAGGGAAATCCAGAACAAGCTCTTGGGCGTGGAAACGAATGCGGCAAACTGGCAGCGAAAGCAGAACGCAGCCAATAACTTTTCCGCTGTCCTTCCTTACGACATGGAACAGCAGCGAAAAGAAACCAAGGAAATGCTCGATGATCTGACAACCAGAGACCAGCGTATGATGTTCGGAATTTTGACAATGGTACATCTGGCAGACAGTAAAAAACAGTTGGATTCCGATACGGAATTATTATTGTCGATAGCAAGAAAGCATCTGTGCCAGATGGCAACATTAAAGTGGCAGCAAGTGGACGGACTCAATACAGTGCTTCCTTACGGACTGCGAAAGATCAATGCCCTGCGTACACTGACAACGGAATCAACGGCTGTTTTAATCCCGTTCCATACACAGGAAATCCTGCAGCCGGGCGGTATCTATTATGGGCAGAATGCAGTCAGCAAGAACCTTCTGGTAGCCGACCGGAAGAAACTGATGAATGGAAACAGTTTCCGGTTGGGCGTCAGTGGATCAGGAAAGAGCTTTTCGGCAAAAGAAGAGATTGTGCATCTGGCATTGAGTACCGATGACGATATCCTGATTCTTGATCCGGAGTCCGAATTCACAAAATTAGTAGAGGCTCTGGGCGGACAGGTTGTAAAAGTATCTGCGACATCAGACAATCACCTGAATGCAATGGATATGGACGCAGCCTACGGCAATGAAAAGAATCCACTGATTGAAAAATCGGAGTTTATTCTGTCTGTATTTGAACAGTTGGTTGGAGCAGGAAACCTGTCAGCAAAAGAAAAGTCAATCCTGGATCGCTGTGCTGCAGATGTGTACCGGGATTATATCCGAAGTGGTTATACCGGAGAAGTTCCGACATTGAAAGATATGTACCGACAGTTGATGTTACAGCCGGAAGAAGAGGCAAGGGGACTTGCACTGTCATCCGAACTTTTTATCAATGGAAGCCTGAACACCTTTGCACAGCCGACCAATGTGAATAAGAAGAACAGGATCATGGATTATGATATCCGGGAACTGGGGGAACAGCTTATGCCACTGGGAATGCTGGTTACCTTAGACAGTATTTTCAACAGGGTAATTCAGAACTGGAAAGAAGGAAAAACGACATGGATATTTGCCGATGAGTTCTATCTGTTATTCCGCTATGAATACAGTGCAAATTTCTTCTACCGACTGTACAAGAGAATCAGAAAATACAATGGATTCGTGACAGGTTTAACCCAAAATGTTGAGGAACTTCTGAAATCGGACACTGCAAGACTGATGTTGGCAAACAGTGAGTTTTTGATTCTTTTGAATCAGGCAAGTACAGACAGGGAAGAATTGGCAGCTCTTTTGAATATTTCCGAAAACCAACTGTCCTATATTACAAATGTATCGGTTGGCAGTGGCCTAATCCGTTGCTCTGGGAATATCGTACCATTTGAGAATACGTTCCCAAAGAATACAGACCTTTATAAACTAATGACAACAAAACCGGGAGAATCATAATGAAGAAAAAAGAAGAAGTAACGATAACTTTTTATGCTGCAGAGTGCGGTGAGTTCCATGATTTAGGAGAATATACAAAATGCAGAACGCTGGAAGAGGCATATAAAAAGTACCAGAAATATTGTAGAACATCTGCCAATATGTGTCCGGCTATTGAGTTTTCTATTCATGATCCAGAATCAATTTATTCAGACATGGAATATCCATTACCGTTGTCATCAAAAGACAGGGGGGATTTGGAACTTGTGCCATATTACAACGAGCATCCACTGGCAAATGAAGCAATCAGACAGTTGGAAAAGTTACAGAAACAGCAGGAAAAGAAGATAAAAGCAAAAATAGAACATTAGCAGGAACAACAGAAGGATATAGTTCGCCGCTTAGAGAAAGTTGAAAAGATAAAAACTACGGAAAGAGGGTGACCGGATGAAAGATATCAAGGAACGGGTAAGGGATAAGAATCCGAAGATTCGAAATCCGGCTGCCCGACTTCCGAAAGAACTGGTTCGCTCAGCGGTTCTGGAAGCAAAAGAAAAGCCAAGGGAACTACATGAGAAAAGCAGTGGTCAGTCAGACTCTCCAACACAGTATGGCATTGAAAAAATAGAATCCGTACAGTACAGAGCGGCGAGTGTGGCAGGAAAAAGTATAGGGAAAACCACATATCAAGGTGGAAAAAAACTTGCTGGAGTGACCTACAGGAAGATAAAGGAAAGAAAAAGCAGACAGGAAGAAGCGAAAGCCGCTGAAGAAGCAATGGAGCAGGGGGCAGAAAGCGGAAAGAAATTAATCAAGTTGAAACCGGAGCAGGCAGCACTTGCCAAGGAGAATGGTAAACGGCAGGTGAAAGCAGCACCGAGAGTGGTAAAAGTATCCGGTCTGTCTCAGGAGAAAATAAAGACACAGGCATCCATGCAGAAACAGCAGGTGGAAAAGAGCTTTCAGGCGATGCAGAAAGCAAGAGCAGTCCAGATGGCAAGAAAATCGGCACAGGCATCGGCAGAAAGTGGAAAAGCAGTCCTTCAGGTAACTGGAAAGGGTTCAAAGTTATCCGTACAGGGAATTACAGCAGCGATTCAAAAAGGGGTAGTAGCTCTTGAAAAAATGGGAAAATGGATTGCTGCCGGAGGTAGTGCATTTCTTCTGGTATTTATTCTGATTGTGGGAATCATTGCAGGAGCAGCTTTCAGCAGTAATTCGGAAAGCTCCGAATCCCTAAGTGAAGAAGTGCTTGCGTATACTTCTGTGATACAGCAGTATGCATCCCAATACGGCATTCCGGAATATGTGTCTGCGATACAGGCCATCATGATGCAGGAATCTGGAGGCAGGGGAACAGACCCGATGCAGTGTTCGGAAAGTCCATATAATACAAGATTCCCACACACTCCTGGTTCTATTACTGATCCGGATTATTCGATAGAGGTTGGAGTACAGACCTTTGCAGACTGTATCAGACAGGCAGGATGCAGCAGTCCACAGGATCTGGACAAGCTGAAACTTGCATGGCAGGGATATAACTATGGAAATGGCTACATAGGATGGGCATTGCAAAGAGGCGGTTATACAGAAGCCAATGCATTGCAGTTTTCACAGGAACAGGCAGCTTCGCATGGATGGAGCAGTTACGGAGATCCCCAATACGTTCCCCATGTGATGCGGTATTATTCCGGTGGCAGCCTGTTTGCTGGTTTGTTTGGTAATCAGCAGATTGTGTCGGTTGCAATGGGGCAGCTTGGAAACAGTGGCGGTCAGAAGTTCTGGAGCTGGTACGGATTTGACAGTCGGGTAGAATGGTGTGCCTGTTTTGTAAGCTGGTGTGCGGATCAGAGCGGTCTGATTGCAAGTGGGAATGTTCCTAAATTCTCATTGTGCAGTGATGGAGTGTCCTGGTTTCAGGGAAAGAATAAGTGGCAGAGTGGCGGAACAACTCCGACAGCTGGAATGATCATCTTTTTTGACTGGGATCATGATGGAACATCGGATCATGTAGGAATAGTAGAAAAGTGTGAAGGTGGAAGAGTTTACACGATTGAGGGAAATTCCAGTGATCAGGTACGGCAGAGAAATTATGCAGTAGATTACAGTTCTATAATGGGATATGGGGTGATAAATTGATGGTTTCTTTCATAATTTGTTAAGGATTTTATAAGGGAGTTAATGAATCCTTTGGAAAATAGTCACAAAATAGGCACAGTTGATTGATAAATTGTTATTGTAACTTTTAGTGATAGACATATAAAGAGTTAGAAATCTTTATAATTGACTTGAATTAGGAGGTAGTGAATATGAGTGATCAGAATGTAAAAGCAGCACAAAAATATTTAAATGCGATGTTTGGTGGACATAAGGATTGGGTAAAACTGGATGAAGATGGAAAGACCGGAACAGCCGTGATGCAGGGAATCATTCGTGCATTTCAGATTCAGAATGGAATCTCAACGATTACAGGAACGGTTGGACCACTTACTATTAATACCATGAAGAAGTTAGCCATTATTACAAAAATGGATCCGAATGATACTCCGCAGGTTAATGTATGCTTGATTCAGTGTGCTCTGTTTTGCAAAGGATATGCTGCTGGAGGAATTACTGGAATTTATTATACATCAGGAGTAAATGCAGTTAAAAAGATGCAGGAAAATGCAGGACTGGAAGTTACGGGCAAAATTGATTGGAAAGTTTGGTCTGGATTGTTATCCCTAAACTGGTTTACAAAGGTTTCTGGTGGGGATTCCAATATTGTTCTTATTCAACAGCAATTAAATAGTGACTGGTCAGATGTTATTGGTGTTGGACCTTGTGATGGAATTGCCTCAAGACAGACAATTTTGTCTTTAGTTGGTGCATTGCAGGCGGCTGAAGGAGTTACAACTGAATTAATTACAGATTTGAATTCAGTTAATTTTGGCGATGCAACAACAAATGCGTTTCCGGGTACATTACAGAACGGACAGAACTCGACGAAATATGTTCCATTTAATAAGATTGCTCAATACGGACTATATTTTAACGGATATAATCCGGGAAGATTCGATGGCGTGTTTGATTCGACTACAGAGTCAAAGGTGTCAGAATTTCAGGAGTTTTATGGTCTGACAGGAATTGGACTTGTAACAAAAGGAAAAGTAAATGTTTCTACTATGAAATCATTGCTTACGAGTAAAGGCGATACAAACAGGGCAGCAAAAGCGTGTGACTGTGCAACAGTATTAAATAAACAACAGGCATTAGATATAAAAAATGCAGGGTATACTCATGTAGGACGTTATCTGACAGGTTCTGTTGGAAAAGAACATACACCGAAATATTTGACATCAACAGAAGTGAAAAACATTGAAAATGCAGGATTATCGGTATTCCCGATATATCAGGATGGAGGATATGAATTAAACTATTTTAAGGATCCGTCCCAGGGAAGTGTTGATGCACAGACAGCAATTTTAGCAGCCGAGAGAATCGGTATACCAAGTGGAACGACTATATACTTTGCAGTGGATTTTGATTGTTATTCATATCAGATTGATACATTTATTATACCTTATTTTGAACAGATTCACATGATCTTTTTCAGTTCGACAAATGATAAAAATTATAAAGTCGGCATTTATGCACCAAGATATGTATGTACTAAAGTTTATGAAGCAGGATTGGCAAGTAAATCATTTGTGGCAGATATGTCAACTGGATTTAGCTGTAATTTGGGATATTCGATGCCGAAGAACTGGGCATTTGATCAATTTTGTGAGTTGAACTCATTTTCTTCATCACCTTCGTTCCCACTGGATAAAGATGCATATTCAGGGAGAGATACTGGATTTAAAAAGTTCGATGCCGTATCGACAAAAACAGATGAGGAAATAGCGCAAGAAAATCTTCGGGCAAAGGTAAAAATAGCACGAAATCAATATGTCTATAATGTAATGGAGCCGCTTGGTTATCTGAATAAAATTATGGATGTGGGTGTGGAGTATGATAAGGAAATTTCACTGGGAACAATGATGAGTCCTCAAGGAGCAATTGATATTTCTACTAAAATATCCACATCGCTTGAAAGTTCAACTGGTAAAATTTATAATATAAAAGTGGATATAGGAAATGATGGAGAATTGACACAAACTTGCAAAAATCAAATTATGGAGATTTCATCAAATTTATCAGATACAGGTATAGAGGGAGCAGATAACTTTGGAAATACGATAGAAAAAATTGCTTTATCGGTTAAATCTGGTAATATTGCTTTTGAAATAAATAATGTTTTTGCCAATAGTGTAGAGTTTTCCATTGTATTTAGTACATCAGATTTGCTGCCAGAAGAGGAAAAAGAGTGGACAATATCGGTTGCTTTGATTTTTACAATGACATTAAATTCTAATAGTGGTCTTGAATTTAATGTTGTAGAATTCACAAAAGAGCATAGTAATATACTGGCAGGAGCCGTAATATTAGTTCTTGCGGGTGCATTAGTTGTAAATGCAATTCCGTCAATTATTGCTTTATTTTCAGCTGGAGCAGGTACTGTTTTTGGTTTGTTGATTCAAGCGCTGTAAATTGTAAAAGAATAAAAGAGACAATGGCCAGAGGTTCGATTTTATAAAGAGGACCTCTGGCAAAAGGAGGATTAAGAAGAATGCATATTAAATCAATTGTGTCAGATGAGGATAGGGAAGAATTAGAAAGAATGCTTTCGCTTGGGTTTATAATTCCTAATCAATTATTTAAAACAAGACAGAAAAGTAGAATGATTATCTATATTTTTACACCTGTAGAATTTTTACTGTCGATTAATTGTTATCTGTCGGAAAGTTATTTGATGTTTGGAATAGGGATTGGAACTTGTGTGGCTTGTGTGGCTTGGATTATTTGGTATCAAATGATTGGTAAAAATTTTGAAAAAAATGTTCATGAATTTGTCTGGGGTAGATCAGGATATGAAACGGTGGATATCGATGAAAACGCAATTAAAATAGATGAAGATCAAATTTATGAATTTAAAAATATTGATAGAATGTTCTTATATAAAAACTTCTTTTTTTTCATAACAAATGAAAAGAAAATATTTATATTTAAAACGACAGATATGGAGTCGGATGAACTTATAAAAATTATTAAAACAACAGGGATTTTATTTGAAAAAAAAGAAAAACCATTTAATATTTATAAGTATTGTAAAAAAGGAAAAAGTTTTTAAAAATAAGCAGAGGATGGTGGATTTATCATCCTTTTAGAGAAGAGCATGTATTTTAAAGGGAATCTGGTTTTGCAGGTTCCCTTTTTGCCATCAAAAACGTTGATGTTTTATCAAATGACGCTAAAAATAAAAAGAATAATGCAGGGGGTGACATTATTAGTTATCGCTGTAATATTTGGATAAAATATAAATAAAACATAAAAAATATAAATAAATTATAAAATGGCGACAGTTTTTTCTTGTTCAAGTGTTTATTATATAGAGGACAAAATAAGACAGCAAAGGAAGTGGTGCTGTTGCATCGGAAAAATGACACAAAATTAGTGATGTCCATTCGGGAAAAGAATTGAAGGGGATTCTTTTCCCCATTTGTCGTGTTACGAAAGACTGAGGGTAAGAAAATATGCTAGAACTTGCAATCTGTGATGATGACATCATCCTATGTAATTGGTTAGAACAGAAGCTGCTCCATTATGGGAAAGCGAATGACTGTCAGATATCTATAGAAATATACTATTCTGCGGAGCAGCTTCTTAACAGGCTGGAAGAAGAATCCTACGATATGTTATTCCTTGATATTTGTCTGGAACATGAGAATGGAATTGATATCGGAACGGAGATACGAAAGAAAAATTATGGAAAAGAACTGCGGATTACCTATATTTCAACATATCAGGAATATGCTATGAAATTATTCCGTATTCATCCATTTGATTTTCTTGTAAAGCCAATCCGAGAGGAAGAACTTTTCCGGGTGATAGGTGAATTACGGGAACTGTTAAAAGAACGGAAGAAAATATTTGAATATACGGATACAAAAGGAATCCACAAGATTTCTTATGACAAGATCCTGTATTTTTATAGTCTGGGAAAAAGAGTACATATCGTGACATCGGAAAAAGAATATGAATATCGAGGAAAATTAAAGGATGTAGCGGATGTAACAGAAGAATATTTCTTACTGATTCACAAGTCCTATCTCATCAATATGGAACACGTGGAGCATTACGAATATGACAACGTGGTTATGAAAGACAAGACACGTCTCAGTATCAGTAAAGCAAATCGCAAGAAGGTCAGGGAAAGACTATTACAAACGGAGAAGAAAAGATTATGAATATCCATTTGATCACTTATCTGACAAGTAAATTATTCTGGATTTATACTGTGTTCCGTTACAATACCATCCTGTATCCAAAAAATGAGGATACACAAAAGCTATTTGCATATTTTTGTGCATATCTGCTTTCATGCTGGGGAAGCATGCAGTGGGGAACGATGTACGGAGATCTGATCTTTGAGCTGATAGCTCTGTTAATTATAACAGTGGCATATCAGGCAGACTGGCAACATCATGTCTGGAATACACTTATGGTATATATTATGGGAATTTTATGTGATGGGATTCCAATCGTGTTCTTTCAACGGTATGCGGTAGCAAGAAATCCGGTGCATCATCACATGGGACCGGGAACTATTGTAATGGGAAATTTTATATTCTTTTTACTGGAAGTCATTATTGAAAGAAAAGTAGGTGTAAAGAGAAGTTATTATATAAAGAACCGTCATTGGCTTGCTATGCTTTCTGTCCCGGTGATCAGCATTATAGTCTGTATCAGGATATTGCTGCCAGACAGAAGAGGTGTGCGGTCTACGATTGTATTATTCTTACTGTTTATCAATGTGTTTATTTTCTATCTGCACGATGAGGTTCAGAAAAGTTATATTGAAACAGCAAAACAGGAAGAGATGAAAATTCAGATGAGCCAGTATGCAAAAGAACTGGAGATGATGATGAAATCACAGGACAGGCTGAATAAGATACATCATGATTACAAGCACCATCTTACAACAATAGGGGCAATGGCAAAAACGGGAGGAAATGAAGAGATTCTATCGTATCTGAAACAAATGGAGAATATAGCCGGAACAGCCTTATGTCATCATTTATATACAGAAAACCGTAATATGAATAATCTGCTGAATTATATTTTGGAAGATTCGAAATCAGTAATTGAAAATCCGGAGATTTCTGTAGAAATACCGAATCATATAGGGGAAGAATTATTTGATATAAGTATAATAGTGGGAAATCTTATGGATAATGCTATTCGTGGGACAGCAGCTTCAGATGAAAGGAGATTATCGTTTCAGATGTATTATGGAAAAGGAATCATGAATATCCAGATTGAGAATAGCATAAAAGATACACCAAAAGTGCGGAATGGAATTTATCTGACAACGAAAAGCAGGAAAGAAGGACATGGAATAGGATTACAAAATGTGAAACTCGTAGTAGAAAAATATCATGGTCAGATGGAGATCTGCCATACGGAGAAATCCTTTCAAGTGAAAATATTATTATATATGAAATTAGATGAAAAATAGTAAGGCGATGGTGTCTTACTATTTTTTTCGACCGATTTCGTCTATTTTTGCCACCTCAAGGGGCATTTTTACCATTTATGAAAATTTTGTGATTTTTTAGATTATAGTAGTGCCAAAGTCAGAAAAAAGGAGGGTAGCGGTTATTTTGTAAAGGAATTATAGAAAAAGATTACAAGAGGGAGAAAGAGACTATGAAGAGATTTCGAAAGTCGGCTATAGCCTTAGTACTTGCACTCCTGATGGCACTACAGGGAACAGAGCCTATTTTTGTACAGGCAAAAGAGGCCATTGAGGATGTACAGAAGAATGCAGATTTCTCCAGACCAGAGGCTTTGACGGAAGAGGAAGCAGGGATTACAGATTCCACATCTGGAGAACAAGATAAGAGTCAGCAGTCTGATGCGGACGTACAAAATGAAACGACGCCATCAGAAGATACAGAGACGCAGGAAGAACAGACAACTCCAGCGGAAGAAACAGAAGAAAATCCGCAGGAAAAAGAAGTGGAGTTGAAAGAACCACAGGATTACTATCCGATTCCAGAAGAACCGGAAGGTGAACTGATTGATTATGATGCCATTTCCAAGACTTATAAGACAGGGGACAAGCAGTATACAACCGTTTATGGAGGTTATGTCGGAACTTATAAGAATGAGGATGGAGATACCGAGCTGGTTGATAATACACTTGTAAAACCAGAAGAAGCAGATACTCCGGCATCCGAAGAAGCACAGGAAGCCAGCAGTGTAGTGGCAACTGAAGAAAAGGAAGAGAAAACAGAAGTTTATCAGAACAAGGCAAACGATTATGCTATCCTTCTTCCGGAACAGATGTCAGAAGAGAATGGTGTAACGATTGAAAATGGAAAGACCAGAATCGGGATCATTCCGGTAGATGGAGATTATACACATTCCGTTATTAAAGACAATGCGATCCTTTATAATGAAGTTTACGAGGGCGCAGATGTTCAGTATACAGTACTGGATTCCAGCATTAAGGAAGATATCGTACTTCAGCAGCCAACAGACAGGGAAGTCTATGAATACGAGCTGCAGATTCCGGGGTATCAGGCAGAAGTAAAAGACAATCAGGTCTATATCTATCCGGAAGGGAAGACAATCAAAGATGCGAAGTATCTTCTGGAGACGCCATCAATGGAAGATGCTGCCGGGGAAATCAGTTTCCTGATCACATTGGAACTTCGGGAAGAAGATGGAAAAACAATCCTGACCGTAAAACCAGATAGGGATTGGCTTTCGGCAGAAGAACGTCAGTATCCGGTCAGGATCGATCCGACACCAGTAGAGATTCAGAAGAGTTCCTTTAACATGATCGGTGGGGAAGAGGGAAGTCCTACCAGTCAGATTGGTGACAACAATTATCCGTATGTCGGATTTGATGATGGTATTAAGTCTGGGAACCTTGCAGGATTTGGTACTGCACACCAGAACTGCCGGACTTATATCAAAGTAAATTCAAATTTTAGTCAGATTCCGAAAGATTCCAAAATTGACAGTGCAACATTTGCAGTCAGTCAGAAAACTGCATACAGTGGTGGTGCATCCCAGTTTGGACTTTATCGTGTAGATCAGTCGTGGAACACCTCCATCACATGGAAAACAAAACCAGTAAATCTTACGTTTCAGGATGTACAGAATGCAAGTACCAGCAGGAACAGCTATATCAATTATGACGTCAAAGATCTGGTCAATGACTGGGTGCAGGGAACTCATGCGAATAACGGATTTGCACTGGTAGCCATTGCCGAGGCAAATAACCTTGGAGCTTCTATGCAGTGTGAGGTACTGAATAACAGGGCATCCGTTTATGGACCGAAACTCAGCATCCAGTGGTCACCGGCTGAAGATCCATATCTGCGAGATATGTCACTGGATGAAACAACGATCCTGCTTCGCCCGATGACAGAAAAGAATACAAATGGAAAGCTGAAGTTTGATGCCGTATTTGCAGACGGAATTGCAAAGAGCAAATCTACAGTAGAATATTATCTGCTTCCAGATGAGGAAAATGAAGAACATCACGAAACAGATGCAAAACCATTGTATTCCTATCCAGACAGTACTGAATACAATAAGCAGTTCCCGGAGGCGAATAAGTATTACAGCAAAGATTCCAACTGGCAGAGTGCACTGTATTCAGGGCTGACGAAGGACAAGCTTTATAAGATCAAAGCAAAAGCATCGAAAGAGATTGATGGAAAGCTGGAAACAGGAAAAGAAGTGACCAGTGACAGCTTTGTGATCTATGAAGTGAAGCAGTTTGATACATTCCCGAAGATTGCAAAATATTATGGTGTTCCGCTTAAGAACATTATGAAAGACAATCAGGTTATGGACGCACTGGTAGTCGCAAATAACACGATCTTTATCCGTAACCCACAGACAAATGTTCCATATAGTCCTGCACCGCTTACCGATCAGGATAAGATGCGGATTGACGGAGCATTGATGGGAAGAGGCCTGCACTGTGAATTTGGATTTGAACCAGTCAACTTAAATACTGGTAACTTCTACATGGATCAGTCCGATGCGACGATGAATGAGCTGAATGGGGAATTCTCCATTACAAGAAGCTACAATTCCAAAGGAACAGACCAGCATTCCATGTTCGGACGTGGATGGAGCTTTAACTATGACCAGTCACTTTCTCAAATGGAGGACGGAAGTCTTCTGTATATGAGAGGGGACGGAAGTTATCTGATCTTTGATAAGAATGAAGATGGAAGCTACACTGCTCCGGATGGTTATGTATATGATTTAAAAGCAGTCAGCTATAAAGATACAGACCATGACTACATCGGATGGGAACTGACAGATGCGGATCAGAGTATCTGGTCATTTGATAAATACGGAATCTTACGTTATGTAACGGATGTGAATGGATTTAAGACAGTATTAGATTATGACGATGATTATAATCTGAGTAAGATTACAACACCATCCGGAAAAACATTCGGGGTAAAACAGGATAAATTCGGGCATATCAAGGAACTGTCTCTTCCAGATGGTGGAAAAGTTTCTTACAAATATGATGAGCAGGGAAATCTGATATCTGTAACAGACCCGAAAGGAACAACAAAAGAATATCAGTATGATGATGACAGCCGTATGACAAGCTGGAAAGATGAGAATGGCAATACGGTTGTAAAGAATACTTACGATAAAGAAGGAAGAGTTGTAGAGCAGACTGATGCAGAAAAAGGAACGGCAACTTTCAAGTACGGAAAGAGTTCTACTACAACAACGGATAACGAAGGAAATAAGACCGTTTATCATTATGATGATCAGTACCGTACAACATCCATTGAATATCCGGATGGAACAACCTGTGAAAAGACTTATAATGCAGAGAATCAGCTTGCTTCCGAAACGACAGCAGCCGGAACAAAAACTTACACTTATGATACATTTGGCAATGTAGCAACGGAGACAAGAGAGGATGGAAAGACAGCCTCTTATACTTATAATGAGCAGAATAAGCTGACCAGTGCAACTGGATATAACGGAGCAACGGTTACTTACAGTTATGACGGTAATGGAAATATGGTCACATCTACAAAACCGGATGGAACAGCCATTACCTATACTTACGATGACAAACATCGTATGGTATCCCAGACAGACGGCAGAGGTGTCACAACAACGTATTCGTATGACGGACCGAACATGACCGGATATGTGGATGGAAATGGAGCAGCATGGGGATTCACGTATGACGCGATGAATCGTGCAGTTACCATGACAGATCCACTTGGAAATGTAACCTCGAACAGTTACGATGCGAATGGCAATCTGACTTCTAAGACAGCAGCCGATGGCGGTGTGACCGCTTATACGCTGGATGGTGTGGGAAATATTACAGCAAGTACTGACGCACTGGGGAATACCACCACTTATACTTATGATAAGATGTACAACATGACCAGTGGTACAGATCCGAAAGGAAATCAGATCAGCTACGTTTATGATAAGAATTATCAGCAGGTCAAAGCAACCGATGCAAAAGGACGCAGCCATCGCGACTGCGCCGGGAGAGGGCGGCATTGCGATTGTCCGCGTGTCGGGCGACATGGCGGAGGACATTTTACGCCGCATCTTCCGCCCAGTCGGCGGGAAACATCCGCTGCCGACGCATCTGCTAACCTACGGGTATATTGTGGAGGATACGGAGCGCATTGACGAGTGCATGGCGGTCATCATGCGCGCACCCAAATCGTACACACGCGAGGATGTGGTGGAGTTCCAGCTGCACGGCGGCGGCTGTGTTGCGCAGAAGGTGCTATCCCTGTGCCTGTCCTCCGGCGCACGCTTGGCGCAGCCGGGCGAATTTACCCGCCGGGCATTTTTGAACGGGCGAATTGACTTAAGCCAAGCCGAAGCCGTGATGGACTTAATCGCCGCGCAGGGCGAGCAGAGCCGCAAAGCCGCCATGCGCCAGCTGACCGGGGGCGCGTCGTCGTTCATCCGCAAGGCGGCGGACGAATTGTACGCCATTCAGGCGGGCGTGGCGGCGTGCATTGACTATCCGGAGGAAATCAGCGAAGAGGAAGCCGCGAGCGACCTTGCGCCGCGCATTGCACATCTGGCGAAAACGCTGACGGACGCCTGCGACGAGCGCGCCGCGCGGCTGCTGCAATCGGGGCTTCGTGTCGCGCTGTGCGGGCAGCCGAATGTGGGCAAATCGAGCCTGCTCAACGCGCTTTTAGGCGAGGAAAAGGCAATTGTGACCGCGATTCCCGGCACGACGCGCGATTTGGTGGAGGGCACGCTGATGCTCTCCGGCAGCGTCATCCACCTGACGGACACCGCCGGCCTGCACGACACGGACGACCCGGTGGAGCGCATTGGCGTTGACCGCGCGCGACGCGCCCTGGCGGACGCGGACGTGGTGCTGCTGGTGCTGGACATGAGCCGCCCGCTATCCGCCGAGGACGAATCGCTCCTGCGCACGCTGCACGGGCGGAACGGCTGCATTGTGCTGAACAAGAGCGACCTGCCGCCGGTGCTGACGGAAAACGACCTGCAAGACGCGGCGGATGGCAAGCCGATTCTGACCGTCTCCGCGAGCGTTCCGGACAGTTTGCAGCCGCTGAAAAGCTACCTTGCGTCCCAAGCCGCCGTCAGCGACCAGCTCACCCTGACCCAGCCGCGCCACATCGCAGCCGCGCGCCGGGCGGTTGCCGCGCTGCATCAGGCGGAGGACACACTGCGCAGCTATTCGGTGGACTTGGCGGGCGTGGATTTGCAGCAGGCGCAGATGGCGCTGGCGGAAATCACGGGCGATGAGGTGGAGGAAAAGCTGCTCGATGAAGTGTTCGGCAGGTTCTGCGTGGGAAAATGAGCAAGAAATAAGCTCATCACGGAAAGTTGGGGGAGCAAACAAGGGCTTAGGCGAAGCGCCAAAAAGCTACACGCGGAAGGAGCATGAAAGCGCGACCAACTCAATCGCGAAAAGGGGTCAAGGG
>ENA-OPCU01000414-OPCU01000414.1-human-gut-metagenome-genome-assembly--contig:-NODE-414-length-16180-cov-4.425674_pt1 | contig 16180 bp, 12 predicted proteins | sample MGYA00241255_ERZ501490 | MGnify/ENA primary metagenome ERZ501490 (study PRJEB25962, sample SAMEA2042627) | human gut metagenome | biome: human gut; feature: human-associated habitat; material: faeces... | reverse complement strand
TATTTGAACCATATGGAAAGAGAAAAATGGGAGAGGATGATAGTGAATGGAAATAAAAAGTATTTTGATCAAAGATACTACCAGAGAAGAGCGACTCCGTGGATGCATTTTATGAGCCATATATCAACGGCGAAAAGGAACTGCTGGAAATCCATGAGGAATACCGGAGCAATTCCGGTACCGTTAGGTAGGTGGTAATATGAGACCACCGGAGATAGAGACCTCTACAGAAGAGGAAAGAAGACAGTATGTCAAAAATACTTTTCCATGTATTGCAGACTGCGACATGTGCGGACTTTGTATGGTATTTCGTGGAAAAGATCCGGAGCTTGCCCCATGCAGCCTATAAGAAAATTCCAACCGCTGCATTACAGAAACTTGAGACACCAATGAATCTTATTTGCGTGACTCCGGTTAAGGCGGAGGTTTTGTGCTCTGAATTTAAGGAAGATATATATTGGAAAAATAGAAGGAACCTGCAAAAACAGATTCCTTAAATCAGCACTTGATTTAATTGTTGGCATAAAAACACCTTCCTGTTTGATAACAAAATCATACAAAAATTTTGCTATATGGTCAATGGACATCTCCATAATAGTAGCTAAATAAATAGCTAAATAAATATAAAAACTACCGGTAGCAGGTTACAGATGTTTAACATATTCCTTTGGAGTAAGCGTGCATAGATGAAGCGGAATATGAAAAGCAGAATCATAAATCAAATGATAAATCAAAAAGGAAAGTATCTTTTCTAAAAACAAGGAATGTTATACAATATATCTGTTAAGATAAAATATGCGGAGGATATCCAATGTATACAACATACAAAGAGTACTTAAAACAGGAGACGTCACTGCCCTTTGAAGAAGCCATGCAGATCTGGAACCAGATTGCAGAGCAGGGGGAGGCGGATGCAGCCTGCAGGGAACTCATAGACCGTTTTTTGAAATGTGCAGTAGACTATGTGCGAATCAGAAACGGCTGGAACCAGAAATCGCTGGCAGAGAAAGGACAGGCAGATGCGGAGCGCACCCGCTGTCATAATCTTGTGATCAGTGCGAAAAACAAACTGTCCGTTTATATGTATGAGCATAAGCTGGGCAATGACTGGGATGATTGGTTAGGGGAAGAGCGAAAACGAATCGGAGACTTCGCATGTTATGTGGTACTGCTTCAGGGATTGGAAGCAAGATAGTATAGAAAACAAAAGAAATCGAGGAACTTATCACATGGCAAAAGTGATTATGATACAGGGAACAATGTCGAATGCCGGAAAAAGCCTGATTACAGCAGGCTTATGCCGTATCTTTCATCAGGATGGATACCGCGTGGCACCTTTTAAGTCGCAGAATATGGCATTGAATTCCTATATTACAACTGAAGGACTTGAAATGGGACGGGCACAGGTTATGCAGGCAGAGGCGGCAGGAATAGCACCATGTGTAGAAATGAATCCCATATTGTTAAAGCCGACAAGCGATGTGGGTTCACAGGTTATTGTAAACGGAACACCGCTTAAAAATATGCCGGCTAAAGAATATTTCCAGTATAAAAAGAAACTGATTCCGGACATATTAAAAGCCTATGACACTCTTGACAGAAAATATGATGTGATAGTACTTGAGGGCGCAGGAAGTCCGGCAGAGATTAATCTTAAGAAAGATGATATTGTTAATATGGGAATGGCGGAGCTTGTAGATGCACCGGTGCTTCTTGTTGGAGATATTGACCGTGGTGGCGTGTTTGCGCAGCTTGTTGGAACAATCATGCTTCTTGAAGAAAAGGAACGCAGGCGCGTAAAAGGTCTGGTCATGAATAAGTTCCGTGGAGACAGGAAGATACTTGAGCCAGGTATAAAACAGTTATATGACATATGTCCGATTCCTGTTGCCGGGGTAATTCCTTATGTAAGGCTTGATATTGAAGATGAAGACAGCCTTGCTTCAAGGCTTGAAACATCGGACTCAGATGTTTCAGGGGAAAAGCTGGATATAGTTGTAATAAGACTGCCTCATATTTCGAATTTTACAGATTTTAATGCACTCGAAAGGCTGCCGGAGGTTAATTTAAGATATGTCGATAAGGCAGAACAGATAGGAAATCCCAATCTTATAATTCTTCCGGGAAGCAAGAATACCATTAATGATTTAAAATGGCTGCGTAAGAATGGAATTGAAGCACAGATTATAAAATGTGCAAGGCAGGAGATACCTGTATTTGGAATATGTGGTGGTTACCAGATGTTAGGAAATGTTATTGATGATTCATGTAATGCAGAAACCGGTGAGGTTATTCCGGGAATAGGTCTTTTGCCGGTTACAACTACATTTACACTGTCTAAGCACCGTACAAGAGCAAGAGGAATAATCTGCAGCCAGTCAGGAATGTGGGAAATGCTTGGAGAGAAAAAATGTGCCGGGTATGAAATTCATATGGGAGAGAGTACTGTGGGTGAAGGACAGGCGCATGCATTTGCAAAAATATATAATACTGTCGATGGAACGGAATATATGGATGGGTGTGTCTGTGGGAATGTGGCAGGAACTTATCTTCACGGAATATTTGATGAGAAAGAATTCTGTGACGGTTTTATAAATATGCTTGGTAAAAGATGTGGGATTGCGACACACGGCGGTTCAGACATGAGTTTTGAAGAATATAAGCAGAGAGAGTATGACAAGCTGGCAGATGCAATCCGTGAAAATATGGATATGAAGTATGTATATGAAATTATGGGGTTGTAGACGGCAGGAAGGGAGATACATTATATGAATAGTACAAAGAAGGCGTATTACCATATTCCGGGGCTGTTTGAATTCTATGAGTTGTATGAAGCATTTTTGCCGGTATATCGGGAGCACAGAGAGTATTTCTATGACTGGTGCGAGATTGGTTCAATATATGGTGCGCCTGCAGACTGTATCTGGGGAGGCGGACGAATCGGTTCGGGCGAAAAAAGTGAACAGAAAGTCATGAATCTGATGAGCGAGTATGGGATATCAGCAAGGCTGACATTCAGCAATTCACTGCTTCGCGAAGAACATTTGGCTGATGAAAAATGTAATGCGTTATGTAAGGCACTTAATGACAGCGAGGGAATGAGCAATGGCGTGAATAATGGTGTGGGCAATGTAGCTGGCAATGGCGTGATTGTACATTCTGACCTTCTTGCCGGGTATATCAAGAAGCATTATCCGAATCTTTATCTTGTATCATCGACAACGAAGGTGCTGACGGATTTTAATGATTTTCTGGATGAAGTAAAAAGAGAAGATTTCCGGTATGTAGTGCCGGATTTCAGGTTGAATAAAGCATTTGACAAGCTGGTGAAGCTGACAGATAAAGAAAAGGATAAGGTGGAATTCCTGTGTAATGAGTGCTGCTGGTTCGGATGTTACGACAGAAAGAACTGTTATGAGATTGTGAGCCGTCAGAATCTTGGCGAGGACTGTCCAGACCATGTATGCGTTGCACCTGATTCACAGAGTGGATACCGCTTTTCTAAGGCAATGGAGAATCCGGCATTTATCAGCGTTGATGATATCAGGAATACATATATGCCGATGGGATTTTCCAATTTTAAGATTGAAGGACGCGGACTTGGAAGCGCACTGGTTTTGGAATTCCTGTTGTATTACATGACGAAGCCGGAGTATCAGATACATGTGAGAGAAGAGATATATCTGGATAATATGCTGGATTTATTCTGAAAAATAGAGAAGAGATTTGAAGGGGATGATGATATATAGATGCTTGTTAATTAGTTAAAAACGTGAAATATATGGGAATGAAAAATAAATAAAGAAAATGAAATCTATGTCAATATTAAATAAAACAAAAATTAAAAAAGTAGTTGAAAAATCAAGACATATATGATAACTTAGAGTAGAAATAGATATTTTATGCGAAAACAAAAGGATGGTAAACTTGCAGAAATACAAGGACACAAAGCTACAAGTCTAAGTAGAATCAATAATGGTGATAATATTTGCTTTATTGAAAATATATGATGGTTGAGTTGCGGATAATGTCACAAAATGTGATATTGTCCGCTTTTTGTTTTCAACGAAAAAGGAGGAAAAGTATTTATCAGAAAATTATTATTTAAATGAGCTAAGGGGATAATGTGTATTATAGAAATTTGCGATTAGCGGGTTAGAAAGATTATTAATATGTGAGGAGAAGAGGATATGTTAAAAAAGTGGATTAAAAAAGTATTGGTAGTTATAGTTTTACTCAGTGTGTTTGTTGGTCAGACAAATATAACTTCATTCGCACAAATTGGTAGTAAAGATAATGCAAAGGAGAGGCAAATAAATAATGCGTGGGATGGAATAACAAGAGAAAATTCATATGAAGGAAACGGATTTAAGATAACTTATAAATTGCAAAATTTTTGGAATGGCGGCTATAATGCTATTGTAAAAATAGAGAATATTGGAGATAAAGTGATTGATAATTGGACATTAGGATTTGATTATCAAGGGGAAATTGCAAGCGTTTGGAATGCTGAAATTAAAACTTGTATTGAAGGCAAATGTGTTGTTAAAAATGCCGGTTGGAATCAGGATATTGAAACAGGGCAAAGTGTTGAGTTTGGTATAAACGGAAAGGGGGACTTTGTAGGTTTTCCATATGATTATGAATTGTTGGGTGAAATTAGTAGCGTTAGTATACATGATTATACCATTGATTATGAAGTGATAAACGATTGGGGAAATGGGTTTAATGCAAATATTATTATTACAAATAATACAGATAGAGATTTTGTTGATTGGGTATTGGAGTTTGATTATGATAGAAATATCAATGAAATATGGGATGCGACAATTGAATTGCATGAAGGAAATCATTATGTTATAAAAAATTCATTATATAATAGTGTAATTACTGCTAATAATAGCGTGTCTTTTGGATTTATTGGGAAAGATGGAGATACGACGGTAGTACCACAAAATTATAATTTATCCAGTTTTGAATATGGTATTGAAAATCTTGAGGATATAAAAATAACAATTGAAGATGACAGAATGCAGTTTTGTGAAAGTGAGTCAGGAGATTATTATTTTGTTAAAGACGAAATAAAATCGTTATCTGGAAAGGCAATTAATATACAAAATGTAGATAGCTTTTCATATACTATATCGGATGGAACTGGAGAAATATTGTATGGCAAATTAGAAAAAGAAGAAAATTGGACTATTACTAATTTTGGACTTGGATATGGATATAATTTGTTGGCTTTTACTGTGAAATCTCAAGGAGTAGAAAAACGAATTAACTTTAATATAGTTAATACATGCATTGGTAATATGAATAATGCTGGCATTGATTATGATACTGATACAGATGGTGATGGAGTGTCTGATTATCTTGAAACAAAATATGGTACTGACATATATAATATTGATACAGATGGTGATGGTTTGGATGATTATATGGAAATTCTTATACCTAATTTATCACCGACAGAACTTGATGGAGATTTAAATGGCATTCTTGATAGGGACGAAGACTATGATAACGATGGCCTATCAAATTATGATGAAATAAACATTTATAAAACAGATTATAGTAGTGTTGACACGGATAATGATTTACTTTCTGATTATGATGAAATAGAGATATACGGTACTAATCCTAAAAAGGCTGATACAGACGATGATGGAGTATCTGATTATGATGAGATTAAGATAGGTTCGGATCCATTAGTTTTTGAAACGACATTTAGAAAGGAGATAAGATTGGATGCGGATGATAACTATTCAACATCAGTAAAAGTTACAGTAGATAATCTTTTGGCAAATCAAGTATCATCATTTGAAATTGGTAGAAGTACAGATACATTTTTAACGGATAAAGAAATACCGGGTTACATAGATGATGGATATAATTTTGTCATTGAAGGTGAAATTACAGGTGCAACAGTTGAAGTGTCATATGATAGAACTTTGGAAGATAAAGAATTTGATCCTGCTTTATATTATTTTAATGAAGAAAATCAGTTGTTAGAATTGGTTGATAATCAGATAAATGAAAATGGAAAAGTAATTGCACATCTAGAGCATTTTTCTAAGTATATACTAATTAATAAAACAGAATATGTAAAAAATTGGAATTATACATTTTTACAGATGGATGATAAAAACAAGTTTTCAGGTTTGGATATAGCATTTTTAATTGATGATTCGGGTAGTATGTTATGGAATGATACTAATGATGATAGAGGGGCTGTAACTCGTGGTTTTATTGATAAACTAGCTGATAATGACAGAGCTTCGATTATTTCATTTAACAATTATGCAAATACTCTAAGTGGATTTACATCTGATAAAGATACATTGATGGATTCAACATACAAACTATATAGTAGAGGAGGAACAAATCTTTCAAGTGGAATTAGTCAAGCACTTAAATTATTTAATTTACTTGAAAATGATCAAACTAGATTGAAATATATTGTTATGCTTACAGACGGTGATGGAACATATGATTCCAATTATACTAAGTTGGCTTTGGACAATAATATTATTATTGATACAATTGGACTTGGTAGTAGCGTATCATCATCGGTACTTTCTGCAATGGCAGAAACTACAGGTGGGCAGTATTATCATATAAATAATGCTGAAGAACTATATTATATTTTTGATACAATAGCTGAAAAATCTGATTATTATAAGGATTCTGATAATGATGGAATAAGTGATTATTATGAGAAGGAAATGGCAGCTGGTCATCTTGTACTAGGAAATGGTGTTCCATTAACAAGTGTTAGTTATCTTAATAAGGATTCTGATGGTGATGGATTAAGTGATGGGGAAGAAATTTCTATTATTAAATTAGGACCGTTAGTATATGTAAAAATGGTATCGAACCCAGGTCTTGTTGATTCAGATGGTGATGGAATTAATGATAAAGATGATCAGTTTCCGCTGGTTAAACAAAAATCACAAACCCAAGTGTTATACCAGACAGTAAATAAGGAAGGAATAAGTAAATTACTTCGTGAGGATTATGTAGCGGACGACTTAACTTTTAATGATAGAAGTTTTACACAGATTGTTAGTGATTGTAAATTGGTTGGTGTTGTTGCAGGCATTACTCCGGAGTTTATTATGTGGGCAAAATTGGCGGATTTATTCCTATTAGGAGTTAAAGACCGCGATTTGGATCTTGAAGTAACTTTAGTAGATTTATATGATGAATTTAGATACCGTTCAAACAATGAGGGAAGGTCGGCATATGTTGGTTCAAAATACGAACCTTCATATTATCACAAATATACGAATGATGTATTAACTGATAGAGTTAGAAATGCTTCTGCGATGGATTCATATATAAAGGATGTTAAGAATATTATTGTAAAAAAATTAAAAGCATATGATGGGGATTTAAGTGCTATAGCTATTAAGGAAAATGGTGGTGTTGTGTCTAATGAAATTAATTCTACCCTTAAACTTCCTGTATTAGAGCTTGGAGAATCCGTTGCATTAACACTTGCAATACATGATTTTCAAGGTCATACTGTTACTGTGGATAATTTTGTATGCAATGGGAACAGTTTTTCGGGAACCATTAAATTTCACTTTTATGATCATTTTGGATTGGATAATGATGATTATCAATATATACCAGGATTTAGTGATTGGTACACATTACAACATTATGATAAGTTTAATGGAAAATATTGTCCATTTATAACCGTTGTTGATATGAGTTGTGATTTTTCAGGAACATTTTAGTAATTGATAACAAGAAGTTTATCGCATCTATATGTGTTAAAATGATTTTAATGAAAGGATAAAAAATTTGATGGGGAATATTATGTTAAATAAAAGAATAAAATATTTTGTATGTATGCTGGTATTCTTTGCACTATTATTTATTGGATATAAGTATTTTAAAGCACAATCAATAATTAAGGACGGAGAAGTATTGGCGGGGATGGTCAGGATAGCAGATCAGAAGTATGTATATCAAGCATTTATGACGACTGGAAAGAAAAAGAAAATTGCAGAGATTGATAACTGGGATGTATATGAGATAGATGAGGATAGGAGTCATACTTTTTTATTATTAAAATCATTTACAGGGGAACAATATATAGTTAAAGAAAATTATCAAATACCAACTGGGGGAAAAGTCAATTGTGTTTATGTAGATGGACAAAGAATAGAAGATAAAGAAATACTTGAGGCGTTTAATGAAATTTTGACAACGAAATATAATGATGGAACATATTATTATATTTCTAATAACAAAGAGGAGCAGAAAAGATGGAAACATTTTGTGCTTGGGTATGAAGATTGCCCTGTGGGTACGGATAATTCTATCTATGGTATAGCTAAGATAGATTCAAAGTGGGTGATTGTGTTTAACAGTGATTTAGGTCAAAAAGATGAGAATGGTTATCAAGCTATTTATTATGAGATTAGTCCTGAATGTGGAAAAGTATTTGAAAAAAGTGATATATGGAAATATTGATTTCAGGAATTAATACAGAATATTAAAATACTGTATGAACGAATAACAAAGATTTTAAAGAACAAAAGGGCATTGTATATCCGGATATGGATTATTTGGAATACAATGTCTTTTTTTATGTTCAAATGCAACTTGGCATGCTTATAATGCAACTTAGTAGTAAGCGTATAGACATGGGGATGGAAAAAGTATATATATGAATATTGCGGTAATGGCATGCTGGATGTGGTAAAATGGATTAATAAATACATGAAGTAATTCTCAATAAGGAGGGGCGTATGTCGGATATTATTAAGATAGAACATCTGAATAAATGTTTTGGCGATGTGAAGGCAGTTAATGACTTAAGTTTCCGCGTAAAGAAGGGAGAATTGTTCGCATTTTTAGGTGTAAATGGTGCTGGAAAAAGCACAACGATTTCTATTATATGCGGGCAGTTACGCAAGGACAGCGGAAATGTGTGGATTAAGGATAAAGAAGCAGACAGGGCAGGCAGTGAAACAAAGAGGCTGCTGGGAGTTGTGTTTCAGGACAGTGTTCTTGATAAACCTCTTACAGTTAAGGAGAATCTCAAAAGCAGGGCGGCGTTGTATGGAATTACTGGAAATTCATTCGAAAAAAGACTGGCAGAACTGGTGGAGATACTTGATTTCGGGGATTACATTAACAGACCGGTTGGTAAGCTGTCAGGCGGACAGAGAAGAAGAATTGATATTGCAAGGGCGCTGATTCACAGACCGGAGATACTGATTCTTGATGAGCCGACGACGGGACTTGACCCGCAGACAAGGCTTCTTATATGGAATGTTATTGAGAGACTTCGTACAGAGGAGAACATGACGGTATTCCTTACAACTCATTACATGGAGGAGGCGGCAAGTGCTGGATATGTTGTGATTCTTGATAAGGGAAGCATCGTGGCAGAGGGAACTCCTTTGGAATTAAAGAATGAATATGTTCATGATACGATATCTTTGTATGGAGTTACAGAGGATGAGATTAAAGCTTTGGAAACAGAGTACAAAGCAATCCGTGATGGTTACAGGATTCAGGTTAAGAACACACTTGAAGCTACGAAAATGATTGTGAAACATCAGGAGATATTCCGTGATTATGAAGTCGTAAAAGGCGGTATGGACGATGTATTTCTTGCTGTGACTGGGAAAATATTGGGAGGTGGTCAGTGATGAAAGAGATAACCGCACTTGTAAGCAGAAACAGAAAACTCTTTTTTAAGGACAAAGGAATGTTGTTTTCATCAATGATAACTCCGGTAATTCTTATTGTTTTGTACGCAACATTTTTAGCAAATGTATACAAAGATTCTTTTGTTTCTGCAACTAAGGACATGATTGATTTATCAGACAAAATAATTAACGGCACAGTGGCAGCACAGTTAGCTGCGGCACTTCTTGCAGTAAGCTGTGTAACTGTTACATTCTGCGTCAATCTTACGATGGTTCAGGACAGAGCCAGCGGAGCAAGAAAAGATTTTGATGTTTCGCCTGTAAGCAAAACAAAGATTTATATAGGATATTTCTTATCAACAGTACTTAATTCGCTTATGGTTAATGGCACAGCACTTGCATTATGCCTGCTTTACATATTGAAGATGGGCTGGTATATGAGTGCGTCAGATGTAATATTTGTTATATTGGATATGATTCTGCTGGTGTTATTTGGAAGCACGCTTTCAAGCATTGTAAGCTATCCGCTAAAGACGCAGGGGCAGTTGTCGGCGGTTGGAACTATTGTAAGTGCAGGGTATGGATTTGTGTGCGGTGCATACATGCCGATATCTAATTTTAGTTCAGGGCTGCAGAAAGCATTGTCCTACCTTCCGGGTACATACGGAACTTCCCTGGTTAAGAACCATATGCTAAACGGAGTGTATAAAGAGATGGCGGACACAGGGCTTCCGTCAGAAGCGGTCACAGTCATAAGGAACACTCTCGACTGTAATCCTGTATTCAGGGGACATGTTGTTGGCGTGCCACAGATGTATTTAATCATGGCTGGGAGTATAGTTGTATTCGGAGCAGCTTATCTTCTGATTATCATGATTCGGGAGAGATAATAATCTTAATATAATCTTAATATCATATAAAAATGCTTAACCCCTTTTTTAACATAATTCTGGTAGATTTCAATTATGTTAGAAAAGGGGAATTTTTTATGTTTGACAACAGGATAAGAAAACATTTGTCATCATTCCGGGTTATAACAATTGGATTTGGTGGATTAATTATATTAGGAGCATTGCTTCTTATGCTGCCGGTTTCATCAGCCAGTGGCTGTGTAACACCGTTTGGTGATGCATTATTTACATCTACATCAGCGGTATGCGTTACCGGATTAGTAGTACTGGATACAGGAAGCTACTGGTCTTCATTTGGACAGCTTGTAATAATTACGCTTATACAGATAGGAGGGCTTGGTGTAATTACTGTTGCCGTTGCATTTTCTTTATTGTCAGGAAAGAAAGTGTCTTTAATGCAGAGAAGCTTTATGCAGGAATCTGTATCAGCACCGGTGGTTGGAGGAATAGTCAGGCTTACCGGATTTATATTAAAAGGAACATTTATCATAGAATTATCAGGAGCATTGCTTATGATGCCGGTATTCTGCAGAGATTATGGATTGAAAGGAATCTGGTTTGCAATATTTCATTCAATATCAGCATTCTGTAATGCAGGATTTGATGTGCTAGGAACAGCGGATAATCAATTTGCTTCAATGACGACATATGCCTGTAATCCTGTTATTAATATTACATTGATGCTTCTTATTGTGATAGGTGGAATTGGATTTGTTACGTGGGAAGATATTGAGAATAATAAGTATCATTTTAAAAGATATAAGATGCAGAGCAAATTAATAATTGTTACAACAGCCGTTCTTATAACAGTACCTGCAATTATATTTATGATAAATGATATGATGACTGGAAACGAGAAAATGGCTGTATTTAAGGCACTTTTTCAATCAGTGACATTAAGGACTGCTGGATTTAATACGGTTGACCTTAATGCAATGAAACAGGCATCTGTAATGATTATGATAATTCTTATGCTTATAGGTGGTTCACCAGGTTCAACAGCAGGTGGTATGAAAACAACTACATTTGCAGTTCTTATGGGAAACATGGTTGCAACATTTAAGAGAAATAAGAATATTCATTTTTTTGAAAGAAGAATAGATAACGATACAGTTAAAAATGCAGCTACGATAGCTATGATGTACATTACATTATTTGTTACGGGCGCATTTATTATAAATGTCACAGATGGAATTTCATTAGGAAAATGTCTTTTTGAAACAGCATCAGCAGTAGGTACGGTCGGATTGACATTAGGTATTACTCCACAACTTGGAATATTATCAAGAATTGTTCTTATTATTCTTATGTTTATGGGCAGAGTTGGCGGTCTTACTTTAATATATGCTGCTTTTTCTGGAAATGGAAACAGCTATTCAAAATTTCCTGAAGAAAAGATTAATATAGGATAGGAGCACAATATGAAAAAGAATGTATTACTTATAGGAGCCGGAAGATTTGGAAAACATATGGCTATGCAGCTTAATCAGCTTGGACATCAGGTGATGGCAGTTGATACTGATGAGAACAGAATTAACGATGTTATGAATATAGTCACAAATGCACAGATTGGAGATAGCACGAATGCTGAATTTTTAAAATCATTAGGCGTTGGTAATTTTGATGTGTGTATGGTGACAATTGGTGACAGTTTTCAGAATTCGCTGGAAACAACATCACTGTTAAAGGAACTTGGCGCCAGATATGTGGTATCAAGAGCTGAGCGGGATGTACAGGAAAAATTCCTGCTGCGTAATGGTGCAGATGCGGTTGTATATCCTGAAAAACACGAAGCAAAGTGGGCTGCAATACGCTACACTGCGGACCATATTCTTGATTTAATACAACTGGATAATACTCATGCAATTCTTGAAGTGGAAGTTCCTGAGTCGTGGTTAGGAAAAAGTATTATTGAACTTGATATAAGAAAAAAATATGGAGTAAACATAATGGCTATAAAGCATAATGACTCAATAAATGTAAATGTTGAACCAGATATTGTACTTACAGAAGATATTACATTACTTGTGTTAGGAGATTATAAAAATCTGAAAAAATGCTTTAAGGTTTAAGATTAGGGGGCATGAGCATGAAGACGGGATTAATTATAATAATACTGATAGTTGTGATATTATTATTTATGGCAGCAGGATGGTATGTTATGAATAAAATAGACGGATTTATGAACAGAACAAGAAGAACAAATGACAAAGATACAATGAATGCTGTATTGAATGAAAGTGATGATAACGAAAAAAAGAGATATTAAATTGAAAATGTGTTATTATATACAAAATAAAATAAGGTGGTAATTATAACGGAAAAGACATTGAAGAAACTTGTAAAAGAATTCTTAATAACAATAGGCTATTTAAGCATTGCAACATTAATAGGAATGCTGCTTATATATATTGGATTTACAGAATCAAATGTTACTATGGTATATCTTCTGTGTGTGCTTTTGCTTTCGATATTCACTAATGGATATATCTGGAGTGTGGCGGGTTCGCTTGTAAGTGTTGTTCTGATGAATTTCTTCCTGACAGAACCAAGATTTACTTTTCATACATATGACACAGGATATCCGCTCACATGTGTTATTATGCTTGCTGCGTCAATGCTTACAGGAACTCTGGCATCTAAACTGAAAAAACATGTTCGTATGTCAGAACAGGCTGCTTACAGGGAAAAGACACTACAGTTAAGGGCTAATCTTTTAAGGACGATTTCACACGATTTAAGAACACCACTCACATCAATATCAGGTAATGCCAATAATCTTATGTACAATTATGATAAGCTTGATAATGATACGAGAGAGCAGATATTTACAGATATATATGATGATTCAGAATGGTTAATCAGTCTTGTAGAGAATATATTGTTTGTAACAAGATTTGAGGATGGAACAGTAACTCTTAATATGTCTGACCAGCTGATAGATGAAGTTATTGCTGAAGCGTTAAAACATATCAACAGAAAAAGCTGTGAACATAAAATACATGTGGATTGCGGCAAAGAACTGCTTCTTGTGAGAATGGATGCCAGACTTATAATACAGGTTATTATTAATATAGTCGATAATGCGATAAAGTATACACAGGAAGGCTCTGATATATATATTAAAGCAAGAAAAGAAGGCAGATATGTAATTATATCCATTGAAGATAATGGCGCGGGAATACCTGATGACATGAAAGAAAATGTATTTGATACATTTTTCACCTGTAACAATGAAATTGCAGATAACAGAAGAAGTCTCGGACTTGGGTTATCTTTATGTAAAACTATTATAAATGCACATGGAAGTGAACTGGAATTAAGGGATAATACACCACATGGATGCATTTTTGAATTTAAGCTGCAGTTAAGTGAGGTACATTTAAATGAATAAAACACAGGTTCTTGTAGTTGAGGATGATTCACCAATAAGAAATCTTATAACAACAACATTAAAAACTAATAATTACAGGTATTTAACTGCTGTGAATGGAGAGAGTGCTATTTCACAGACTGCATCACATAATCCTGATATAATTCTGCTAGACTTAGGACTTCCTGATATAGATGGGGTGGAAGTTATAAAAAAGATAAGAACATGGACTAATACACCAATAATTGTTATAAGCGCAAGAACTGAAGATGCGGATAAGATAGAGGCACTTGATGCAGGGGCAGACGATTATCTTACAAAGCCGTTTTCAGTAGATGAGCTTCTTGCAAGATTACGTGTAACAGTAAGAAGACTGTCGCTTATGCAGACAGATATGACTCAGAATACAAGTGTATTCGAGAATGGAGATTTAAAAATTGACTATGCAGCTGGCTGTGCATATCTGAATGGAGAGGAGCTGCATCTTACACCTATTGAATATAAGCTTCTCATATTATTATCAAGAAATGTCGGAAGAGTGCTGACATACACTTATATTACTAAGAATATATGGGGCAGTTCATGGGAAAATGATCTGGCATCACTTAGAGTATTCATGGCAACATTAAGAAAGAAAATTGAAAAAGATGTCAATTCCCCGCAGTATATACAGACGCATATTGGTATAGGATACAGAATGCTAAGAGTATAATTATGGATTCCCTCATAAAAGTGTAAAACGGTGTATAATATAACCATAAAATATATGGAGGTTAATTATAAAAGGGGCATACGTTAAAATAGGACTAAATCAAGAGAAACCTTATAAAACAAGGGCTTGAATGATTTAAGTCCTATTTTTTCATATCAATTTTGAGGTAAGAGGACTCAATATTATAATTGAAGTGGAACGTTTACATGGTGTAAAATGAAAGAAAACAGATAAAGGAGATTTGAATTATATGAATTATATTACATTAAATAATGGAGTTAAAATTCCACAGATAGGTCTTGGTGTTTTTAGAACACCAGACGGAGCTGATACAGCTAATGCAGTAAAATGGGCGATTGAGGCTGGATACAGACATATTGATACAGCTAAGGTTTACGGCAATGAAAAAAGCGTAGGCGAAGGCATACGTATGAGTGGCATTGACAGAAGGGATATATTTGTTACAACTAAGCTTTGGAATGAGGATATTAGACAGGGAAGAACTAAAGAAGCATTTTTACAGAGCTTGGAAGACATGGGACTTGATTACATAGACTTGTATCTTATTCACTGGCCAGCTAACGGTTATGAGAAGGCGTGGGCAGATATGGAGGACCTGTACAAGGCTGGCAAAATCAAGGCAATCGGTGTAAGTAACTTCAATGTTCACCATCTTGAGACTCTCAGTGAAAACTGGACAGTTGTACCAGCGGTTAACCAGATTGAGATTCATCCTTATTACGCTAATATTGAAAATGTTGAATATGCTAAGAAGAATGGTATTGCAATAGAAGCCTACAGCCCACTTGGAGGCAACGGAGCAGGAACACTTGAAAATGAGGTGATTATTGCACTGGCTGACAAGTATGGTAAGACACCTGCACAGATTGTTTTAAGATGGGAGCTTCAGAGAGGAATAATTGTACTTCCAAAGTCAACGCATCAGGAAAGAATTATTTCTAATTTTGACGTGTTTGATTTTGAATTGTCTGAGGGTGATATGAATGCCATAAATGAGCTTAACAAGAACGAAAAACACGGTTCTGACCCAGAAACATTTAATTTTTAAGAGGAACTTGACTTTTGAATCGGTTTAAAAATCGAAACACGGCACAAAGCACCGAATATGGATAAACGGGTAAAAATATATTAAAATTCGGCGTGATTACGGTTGATTAATGTTTGTAATAGGTGTATTCTATATATAGAATAAGTACAGAGGCGGTAGATATAATAATTATCTACCTCATACCCAATCGGATAAATATGATAGATGTTATAATGTGAAAAGATAAATGCGAAACATGCGCTATACTAGCAAAAGTTGTTAATTATATAAAGGTGGGAGAAATTTGACAAAAAGTAAAAAGACAAAAATACATAAAAAGGTAGATGGTCAGCTTTTACAAGAGTATTGTTGAGCAGGACAGGGCATCCGTTGTTATATGCAATCTTAAACATGAGATTATCTACATGAATCCGGCAGCTGTTACCAGCTATGCGAAGCGAG
>ENA-OPCU01000413-OPCU01000413.1-human-gut-metagenome-genome-assembly--contig:-NODE-413-length-16185-cov-4.184005_pt1 | contig 16185 bp, 15 predicted proteins | sample MGYA00241255_ERZ501490 | MGnify/ENA primary metagenome ERZ501490 (study PRJEB25962, sample SAMEA2042627) | human gut metagenome | biome: human gut; feature: human-associated habitat; material: faeces... | reverse complement strand
CTCTGAAAATGTCATAGGCAGACAGTCCCGTCAACGTCAGAAAGAACAGAGCCACCGCATACATTCTCACATTTCCCGCCTGTACGCTGAAGATCGGCATCAGCAGGGAAAACAGCATAAAATACACTGAAATCTTACGGTCAAACAATTTTGCCACATAATATTTTCCCAGCAGCATATATCCCAGCATGAACAGCACGGACATCAGCTTCAGTGCCCAGAAATGGGTTCCTCCCCCACACAGATGATAGAAGCTTTTTAACAGCACATAGTAAAACGGTGAGTGATCATCCGTGGCTGTAATATAGATCAGCCGCTTCCAGGGAAGAGACACCATGGATGCAGAATATGCCTCATCATACCAGAGGTTATTGGTGATACAACACTTATGCGTCTTAACAGAATATTTGCTGATGTTTGTAAACGTAAGGAAGATAAGATAGATCCTGTACGAAGCAAGTTTGGAAAGATTGAGAAAGAAGAAGTTACCATGAGTGAAAAGCTTGTGGATATTAAAGCATTTATGATGGAGCATGAAGATTTTAGTTTCAGGGAGCTTTTATGGAATAATCCGTCAAAGGTTGCTGTTATAGTAACATTTTTAGTTGTGTTAGAGCTTATTAAGACTGGATTTGTTGAGGTTAAGCAGGAATGCCCGGAGGATGATATATTCATAAGGGTGGTAAGGGATCCTGAGCTTATTGAAGATATAACAGAGGAGTAGTGTGAAAAAACCATATACCCAAGTTTTTTCACACGCAAGTTTGTGCTCAGGCACAAACTTGGAATGCACTGAAAAGATGTGCAGGAATGGAGAGGAGAATGATGAGTTTAGAACAGATGGAAGGCATAATTGAGGCTGTGCTTTTTACTATGGGTGATTCTGTGGAAGCAGGTAAGCTTGCAGATGCCATAGAACAGGATGTGGATACAACTGTTAAGATAGTACACAATCTTATGGATAAATATGAATCAGATAACAGGGGAATAAGAATCATTGAGCTTGAGAACAGCTTCCAGCTGTGTACCAAGCAGGAATATTATGATGCACTAATAAGAGTGTGCAGCCAGCCAAGAAGATATACACTGACAGACGCGGCATTAGAGACATTGTCGATAATAGCATATAAGCAGCCTGTAACTAAGATTGAGATAGAGAATATCAGAGGTGTTAATTCAGACAGAGCAGTAAGCAAGCTTGTTGAGCTCGGTCTTGTGAAGGAAGTTGGAAGACTTGATGCACCGGGAAGACCAATGCTTTTTGGAACAACAGAGGATTTCTTAAGGTCTTTCGGAGTACAGTCGATAGACGAGCTTCCGACAATCAGTGAAGACATGGTTGAACAGTATAAGGAAGAGGCAGAATTAGAAATTGCAAGCGAAAGCTTTGACACAGATAATTCAGAAGATTCTGATGGTCAGATAACATTAGGAATATAGAAAGGAAGTTGACATTATGGAAAGAAAGAATGCATGGAAGAAATATTCAGATGAAGATAAGAAAAATGTATTCACATTTGCAGATGAATATAGGACTTTTATATCTGAATGTAAGACAGAAAGAGAATGTGTAAAGAAGGCTGTTGAACTGGCAAAGAAAGCTGGCTACAGAGATTTACAGGAAGTTATTGCCGCCAATGAGACACTTAAGGCTGGTGATAAAGTATATGCTGTTAATATGAAGAAGGCAATAGTGCTTTTTAATATTGGAAGTGAACCGATAAGCACCGGTATGAATATACTTGGGGCACATATTGATTCACCAAGACTTGATATCAAGCAGAATCCTATGTATGAAGATTCAGACCTGGTTCTTCTTGATACACATTATTATGGAGGAATCAAGAAATACCAGTGGGTAGCAATTCCTCTTGCACTTCATGGTGTTGTTGCATTAAAGAATGGCGAATGTGTTGAAGTTGTAATCGGAGAAGACGCTGACGATGCGGTTGTCGGAGTATCAGACCTTCTTATACATCTGGCTGCTAAACAGATGGAAAAGAAAGGAAGCTCGGTGGTTGAGGGCGAGGACCTTGATATCCTTATAGGAAGCATGCCGGCAGCATCAGACAGTGATAATACAGATGAGGATAAGGAAGAAAAGGAAGCAGTTAAGAAGAATATTCTTGCAATTCTTAAAGAAAAATATGGGATTGAAGAGGAAGATTTCTTATCAGCAGAGCTTGAGGCTGTTCCGGCAGGACCTGCAAGAGATTATGGCCTGGACAGAAGCATGATTATGGGATATGGCCATGATGACAGAGTGTGTGCTTATCCTTCACTTATTGCACTTCTTAACACACCACAGGTTACAAGAACAGGTGTGTGTATCCTTGTAGATAAAGAAGAGATAGGAAGTGTCGGTGCAACAGGCATGCATTCAAGATTCTTTGAAAATATGGTTGCAGAGGTTATGGACAGATGTGGTGACTATTCAGAACTTAAGTTAAGAAGAGCGCTTGCTAATTCTTACATGTTATCATCAGATGTAAGTGCAGCATATGAACCTAACTATGCATCAGTATTTGAAAAGAAAAATTCGGCTTTCTTTGGAAAGGGCATGGTATTTAACAAGTACACAGGTTCAAGAGGAAAGAGTGGTTCTAATGATGCTTCTGCTGAATTCATTGGAAAGTTAAGAAAAGTTATGGATGATGCAGATGTGTACTTCCAGATGGCAGAACTTGGAAAGGTTGACGCAGGCGGTGGCGGAACAATCGCATATATCTTAGCTAATCTTGATATGAATGTAATCGACAGTGGAATTGCTGTACAGAATATGCATGCACCATATGAGGTTATAAGCAAGGCAGACCTTTATGAGACATTAAAGGGATATGAAGCATTTTTACAGATGTAAAATGTTTGTGTTAACGAAAGGACAATAATATGAAGTGGAATAAATATTCAATCCAGACAACTACAGATGCAGTTGATATGATAAGCAGTTCACTTAATGATATAGGAATTGAAGGTATTGAAATCGAGGATAATGTACAGCTTACTAAGGAAGAGGCTAAGTCAATGTTTGTAGATTTCATTCCTGACCTTCCACCTGATGATGGCAGCGCTAAGGTTAATTTCTACATTGACAGTGAAGAAGATGATGGCTCAATGCTTGAAAAGGTTAAGGCAGAACTTGAAGATTTAAGAATGTTTATTGATATTGGTGAGGGTACAATCACAGAATCAGAGACAGAGGATAAGGACTGGATTAACAACTGGAAGCAGTACTGGCATACATTTACAATAGGAGACTTATTCATTAAGCCTACATGGGAGCCGGAGACAGAGGAGATGAAGGGGCATGCTGTACTTAGCATTGACCCGGGAACAGCTTTCGGAACAGGTTCACATGAGACTACAAGAATGGTTATAAAGCAGCTTCAGAAGTATGTTAAAGATGGTGATGAGGTGTTAGATGTCGGCTGTGGAAGCGGTATACTTTCAGTAGTTGCATTAAAATATGGTGCAAAGCATGCATTTGGTACAGACCTTGACCCTAATGCAATTATTGCATCAGAGGAAAATGCAGAGCAGAACAATATAGATAAGAAGCAGCTTGAGGTTATTGAGGGTAATATCATTGATGATAAAGCTGTTAAAGATGCCTGTGGCTATGAGTGCTACGACATTGTGTGCGCCAATATCCTTGCAGACGTATTAGAGCCGCTTTCTACATGCATACATGAGCATATGAAGCACGGCGCTTACTTTATTACTTCCGGTATTATAGATACTAAGGAAAATGAGGTGGCAGAGGCATTTAAGAAGAATCCTGAGTTAGAGATAGTTGAGATTAACCATGATGGCGAGTGGGTTAATATCACAGCAAGAAGGAAGTAGTGTATGTATCATTTTTTTGCAGAGCATGAGAATATCCATGATTCATATATAGATATAGTTGGAAGTGATGTTAATCACATTAAGAATGTATTAAGATTCAAAGAAGGCGACAAGCTTCTTATAAGCAGCGGAGATAATGTTGATTATGAATGCAGTATCGCTTATATGTCTGATGAATATATAAGGGCAGATATACTAAGCAAGGACGAGCAGGGGAAAGAACTGCCTTCAAGAATAATTCTGTTTCAGGGACTGCCTAAGGCTGACAAAATGGAACTTATAATACAGAAGGCTGTAGAACTCGGAGCATACAGAGTTGTTCCTGTAGCAATGAAAAGAAGCGTTGTAAAACTAGATGCGAAGAAAGCTAAAGCTAAGGTTGAACGCTGGAATGGTATTGCATTAAGTGCAGCCAAGCAAAGCAAGAGAAGTATCCAGCCTGAAGTGACAGAAGTTATGACATTTAAGCAGGCACTTGAGTATGCAGGAAAGCTAGATAAGCTTTTACTGCCATATGAGTGCGCAGAAGGCATGGAAAAGACCAGAAAAGTGATTGAAGAAATCGGACATGGAGAATCTGTTGGTATATTCATAGGCCCTGAGGGCGGATTCGACAGGTCAGAGCTTGACGAAGCTGTAAATGCAGGCTGTGAGATAATCACACTAGGTAAGAGAATATTAAGAACTGAGACAGCGGGAATGATGCTGTTGTCAGTGCTTATGTATAATATGGAAGAATAAGCGGAAAAGAGGCAATATGGAAGCATATCTTGATAATTCTGCTACAACGAAATGTGCAGCAGAGGTAGTAGAAACAGCAGTAAAGGTTATGTCAGAAGATTATGGTAATCCATCATCAAAGCATATGAAGGGCGTTGATGCAGAGAAATATATCCGTGAAGCTAAAGAGGTAATAGCAAAGACTCTTAAGTGTCAGGATAAGGAGATACTCTTTACTTCTGGTGGAACAGAATCTAATAACATGGCAATAATCGGAACAGCAATGGCTAATAAAAGAAAAGGAATGCACTGCATAGTATCATCTGTAGAACATTCATCAGTTAAAGAGCCATTCAATTTCCTTGAAAAAGAAGGCTTCAGAATAACATATCTTCCAGTTGATAAAGACGGAATAGTTGATATAGAGGCTCTAAAGGATGCACTTGATGATGAGACAATACTTGTTTCAGTAATGTATGTTAATAATGAAATTGGTGCAGTTGAACCGATTGAAGAAATCGGACATATAATTAAAGATTATAATCCTGATATTGTATATCATGTTGATGCGATTCAGGCTTATGGCAAATATAAGATATATCCTAAGAAGCTTGGAATTGATCTGTTATCAGTCAGTGGACATAAGATTCACGGACCTAAGGGGAGCGGATTCTTATTCATTAATGATAAGACAAGAATCAAGCCTATTATATATGGTGGAGGACAGCAGAAGGGCATGCGTTCAGGAACTGAAAATGTTCCGGCTATAGCAGGACTTGCAACTGCCGTAAAGCTTATATATAATAATGACTTTGAAAGCAAGATAGCACATTTGTATGAGTTAAAGGATTACTTCATAGATGAGCTTGAAAAGCTTCCTGATGTGCAGGTAAACAGCAAGAAGGGTACGGATTCGGCACCACAGATTGTAAGTGCAAGCTTTAAGGGAGTAAGGGCAGAAGTGCTTCTTCATTCACTTGAAGATAAAGAAATCTATGTATCATCAGGTTCAGCATGCTCATCTAACAAGCCGGGACTGAGCAATACACTTGTTGCAATCGGACTTGATAAGGAGCTGCTTGATTCTACACTTCGGTTCAGCTTCTGCTATGAGACAACAAAGGAAGAACTTGAATACACAATAGAAACACTTAAACAGCTGCTTCCAATGCTTAGGAAGTACACAAGACGATAATTGTGTGAAAATAGATTTTCACACACAAGATTTGTGCTTTGCACAAATCTTGATATGCAAAGGAAAGGCGGAAAACGATGTATAAAGCATTTTTGATAAAGTATGGAGAAATAGGCGTTAAAGGAAAGAACAGATTCATCTTTGAGGATGCCCTTGTAAGACAGATTAAGTTCTCACTTAAAGATGTTGAGGGAGAATTTGATGTAAGAAGAGCAGATGGAAGAATCTATGTTAATGCACTTTCGGACTATGATTATGATGAGGTAATTGAGAGCCTTACAAGAGTATTTGGTATAGTTGGAATCTGTCCTGTAGTTCAGATTGAAGATAACGGTTTTGATGACCTTGCTAATCAGGTTATCAATTATCTTGATAAGGCATATAAGAATAAGAATCTTACATTCAAGGTTAATGCAAGAAGAACAAGAAAGAATTATCCAATGAACTCAATGGAGATTAATATGGAGCTTGGTGGAAGAATTCTTGATGCATTCCCAGAGATGAAGGTTGACGTGCATAAGCCTGAGGTTCTTTTACAGGTAGAAATCAGAGGAGATGTAATCAATATTTACTCTATCGAGGTTCCGGGTCCTGGCGGAATGCCAATCGGAACAGCAGGAAAGGCTATGCTTTTATTATCAGGCGGTATTGACAGCCCTGTTGCAGGATATATGGTTGCCAAAAGAGGTGTACAGATTGAAGCAACATACTTCCATGCTCCTCCATATACAAGTGAAAGAGCAAAGCAGAAGGTAATTGACCTTGCAAAGATTGTATCTAAGTATTCAGGCCCTATTACACTTAATGTTGTTAATTTCACAGATATCCAGATGGCTATATATGAGAAATGTCCACATGATGAGCTTACAATCATTATGAGAAGATATATGATGAAGATTGCTGAAGATTTAGGAAAGATGAGCGGATGTCAGGGACTTGTTACAGGAGAGAGTATCGGACAGGTTGCAAGCCAGACAATGGCAAGTCTTTACTGTACTAACGAAGTGTGTACAATGCCTGTATTCAGACCGGTTATCGGTTTTGATAAGCAGGAGATTATTGATATATCAGAAAAGATTGGCTCATATGAGACATCAATACAGCCATTTGAGGACTGCTGTACAATATTCGTTGCAAAGCACCCTGTAACCAAGCCTAATCTTAATGTTATCAAGCAGCATGAGACTAACCTTGACGGAGTTATTGAGGAGCTTTACAAGACAGCAATTGAGACAACAGAAAAAATCGTAATTGAATAAAATAAAACCGCTTTATCTGTAACAGATAAAGCGGTTTATATGTGCTTACACATCATTACTCAACGATATATGGCTTTAATACGGCAAGGATTGTATCAATATCATTGTCTGCATGAATGTTCAGGTCAATTGGCTTAGAAAGATCAAGACTGAATATACCCATTATAGACTTGGCATCAATTACATATCTGCCAGAAACAAGATCAAAGTCAACATCGAATTTAGTGATATCGTTGACAAAAGATTTTACTTTGTCGATTGAATTTAATGAAATCTTTACAGTTTTCATTAGAATACCTCCTTAAATGTTTTTCTATAAACTATAATATCTATTTGTTAAACCTATGTCAATAAAGAAATGTAACAAAAATTAACAGGAAATGAGGATTAAATTGAAAAAAGTTGCTATACACAGTCTGGGCTGTAAGGTTAATTCCTATGAGGCAGAATCAATGGAGATAATGCTTAGGGATGAGGGGTATGAGATAGTGCCTTTCAGTGAAGATGTTCAGGCTGATATATATATAATTAATACATGTTCAGTGACTAATATTGCTGACAGAAAATCAAGACAGATGCTGCATAAGGCAAAGAAGATGAATCCGGAGGCGGTTGTTGTTGCTGCTGGCTGTTATGTGCAGGCAGACCCTGACGGAGTTAAAAAGGATGAATGTGTTGATATCATTCTTGGCAATAATATGAAGATAAGTATTGTTGAAGCATTAAATGATTATTTTGGCGGTTCGGATAAAACAAGCTATCTTGTTGATATTAATGACAAGTATCAGGAGTATGAATCGCTTAAGATTAACCAGACAGGGGAACACACAAGAGCGTATATCAAGATTCAGGACGGATGCAACCAGTTCTGTTCTTACTGCATAATACCATACGTAAGAGGCAGGGTAAGAAGCCGTAAGCCTGAAGATATAGTAAATGAGGTTAAGACGCTTGCAGCTACAGGTGTTAAGGAGGTTGTTCTTACAGGAATTCATATATCATCTTATGGAACAGACCTTGAGAATATAAGTCTTATAGAACTTATAGAGGCAATCCATGAGATTGAAGGAATTAAAAGAATACGTTTAGGTTCGCTTGAACCAAGAATAATTACAGAAGAATTTGCAAAAAGGATTGCCGGCTTAGAAAAGATATGTCCACATTTTCACTTATCATTACAGAGTGGATGCGACAAGACATTAAAGGCAATGAACAGAAAATATAATACAGAAGAGTATTATGAGGGCTGCGTAAAGTTAAGAGAAGTGTTTGATAATCCGGCAATAACTACTGATGTAATCGTGGGATTTCCGGGCGAGACAGAGGAAGATTTCCTTGAGACACGCAAGTTCCTTGAGAAAGTACATTTTTACGAAATGCATATATTCAAATATTCAAGAAGAAAGGGAACTGTTGCTGACAAGATGAAGGAGCAGGTAGCAGACACTGTTAAGTCAGAAAGAAGTGCAGTTCTGCTTGCGTTAGAGAAGGCACAGTCACTTGAATACAGAAAGATGTATATCGGAAAAAGGCTCGAAGTTCTTATAGAAGAATTGACAGAAATAGATGGCAGGTCATATTATACAGGATATACAAAGAACTATATAAGAGTGGCAATAGCTGCTGATGAGTTTAAGAATAATCCTGTTAATGACATATATGAATGTATGACTGATAAGCTTATCTGTGACGGGGTTACTATATTAGCGAGGTATAATTAATGTCAAGAAAGAATACTAAAGGAACAATATTAGCTATAGATATGGGCAATACTAATATAGTTATTGGCTGTGTTGATGATGATAAAGTAATATTTGAGGAAAGGCTGAGTACAGACCTTTCAAAGACAGAGCTGGAGTATGCCATCAGCTTTAAGAATGTTCTTGAAATCTATAATATAAAATCAGAGGATATCAATGGTGCAATTATATCGTCAGTTGTTCCACAGCTTGTTAATGTTATTAAAGCTGCTGTTGAAAAGGTTGTAGATATAGAGCCTCTGGTTGTAGGACCCGGAGTAAAGACGGGACTTAACATTCTTATGGACCAGCCGAAGCAGGTGGGAAGTGACTTAATAGTTGATGCAGTTGCAGCGACACATGATTATGGCGCACCTGTTATTATAGTTGATATAGGCACTGCAACTACTATAAGCACAGTTGATGAGAATGGTAATTATATAGGTGGTGCAATTCTTCCGGGAGCAGGTGTTTCAATGAATTCACTTTCATCAAGAACTGCGCAGCTTCCAAGAATCAGCTTTGATGCACCAAAAGGACCGGTTGGAAAGAATACGGTTGACTGTATGAAGAGCGGTCTTATATACGGACATGCAGGAAGTATAGACGGAATTATAGACAGAATAATAGATTGCTGCGGATTCGGAAAGGACGGAAAACCTGCTGCAAAGCTTGTGGCAACAGGGGGGCTTAGCAAGGTTATAATTCCATTCTGCAGAAACAGAATTGAGACAGACCCTGCACTTCTTATAAGAGGTTTGAAATACATTTATGATAAAAATGTCTAGAAAGTGGCTGAATAGGCGGGAGGAGATAATATGCTTAAGGGAAAGACAGTTATTCTTGGTGTAACAGGCAGTATAGCAGCATATAAGATTGCTAATCTTGCAAGTATGCTTGTAAAGAAGCATGCCAATGTGCATGTTATAATGACGGAGAATGCATGCAATTTTATTAATCCGATAACATTTGAGACACTTACAGGAAACAAGTGCTTAGTTGATACATTTGACAGAAACTTCCAGTTTAATGTTGAGCATGTCAGCCTTGCAAAGCTGGCTGATATATTCCTTGTAGCACCTGCTTCGGCAGATGTAATAGGAAAGATTGCAAATGGGATAGCAGACGATATGCTGACTACAACAATTATGGCATGCAAATGTCCAAAGCTTATATCACCTGCGATGAACACTAATATGTTCACTAATCCTATAGTACAGGATAATCTTAAGAAATTAGAGCATTATGGATATGAAATTATCCAGCCTGACAGCGGTTATCTTGCATGTGGAGATACAGGTGCGGGAAAGATGCCATCGGAGCAGGTTCTTCTTAATTACATCTTAAGGACAATAGCTAAAGATAAAGATATGGCCGGAATTAAGCTTACAGTTACTGCAGGACCTACAAGAGAGAAGTTAGACCCTGTAAGATTCTTATCTAATAATTCCACTGGAAAAATGGGCTATGCAATCGCTAGGATGGCAATGCTGCGTGGAGCGGATGTAACACTTATATCAGGAAAAGTAAGCCTTGAGCCGGTGCCATTTGTTAAGATGGTGGATATTGTTTCAGCAGAGGATATGTATAATGCAGTAATAGAGAGTGCTAAAGACGCTGATATTATAATCAAGGCAGCAGCAGTTGCAGATTACAGACCAAGTAATGTAAGTGATGAAAAGATAAAGAAAAAAGATGGCGATATGTCAATTCCTCTTGAGAGGACGAAAGACATAATCGGCACACTTGGAAGCAGTAAAAGAGACGGACTGTTTCTGTGCGGATTCTCAATGGAAACAGAGCATATGCTTGAGAATTCCAAGGCGAAGCTTGAAAAGAAGAATCTGGACATGATAGTGGCTAACAATGTCAAGGTGGCAGGAGCCGGATTTGGAACAGATACTAATGTGGTAACTGTCATTACTAAGGACTCAGTCGAGGAGCTTCCTATGATGAGCAAGGAAGAGGTTGCTGACGCACTTCTTGACAGAATAATGAAAGCAAGACAATAATAAAAACAGGCTGCCGGTTAACTGGCAGCCTGTTTTGCTACATATCTTCGCCAAGTGCCTTGATTCTTCCGTAAGTACTTAAAAGATATAAGCCAGAAAGACCTACAAGTGCGTAGATTATACGGTCAACCATAACTGATCTGAATATAAAATGCACAAGATTAAAGTTGAGGAAACCGATAAGTCCCCAGTTAAGCGTTCCTACAATGGCAATTGTAAGAGCAATGTAGTCTATAGGTTTAGAATTCATAAAATGCCTCCTTAAAATAGCGGATTTGCTTTTGTGATTAGTATTAGACATTTCACGCAGATGATACTGGTAAAATATGGATTTTGTTGAGAAAAAGTGTAAACTTGACGACTTTAAACCTTGTATCATACTGTCTAAAATGCTACAATTACAGTGTTTGTGAATCAGCACAGATAAAGTGCGGAAATAATGAGGTTTATCATGGCGGGAAAGAAAGTAGTCAGATACAGAAGAAAACCGAAAGCAGCAGCAATTATATTTGCGATAGTTCTTGTATATATTGTGTGCTTTATTTTGATATATGTCTCTAAAGCGAAAGTACAGACTTATGAAGTAGAAGTTGGTTCACTTATGAATAATGCTTCGTTTACCGCAGTAGCTTTAAGGCAAGAAGAAGTATATAACTCATCATACTCAGGCGATATAAATTATTACCAGAGAGAGGGAACAAGGGTTATGACAGATGATACGGTTTATACGGTTGATGAGACCGGAAGAGTATCAGAAATCCTTGCGCAGTATACTTCAGGAGATGGCAATAAGCTGTCTGATGAGAATCTGACAGTTATTAAGAATACACTTACTAATTATAAGACTGAATATGGTGATAATGATTTTAGTGCAGTATATGACCTTAAGTCGGATCTTAATGCAACAGTTCTTCAGTCTATTAATGAAAATATTATGGCTAATCTTGATTCAATTGTTTCAAGTACAGGAAGCCAGGATCTTTTTAAAACTGTTAAAGCAGAAAAGCCCGGAATTGTTGTGTATTCAGTTGATGGATATGAGGGCATAACAGAAGAGACAATTGGCAATGTCGATTTTAAGAAAACTGCTTATGACAAGCAGAACCTTAAATCTGAAAAGCTGATTGCTGCATCAGATCCTGCATATAAGCTTATTATGAGTGAGAACTGGACACTTATGTTTCCGGTAACACAGTCAGATATTGATAAGTATTCATTATCAGGTAAAGATACCATATCAATCAAGTTTACAAAGGATAGTGTAACGGGAACATTTCCATTTAAAATAGTTAATGATGGAAAGAACTCATATGGTGAGATAACTTTATCAAAGTACATGATAAGGTATGCAACAGAGAGATTCCTTGATATTGAAATAATTGTATCAGGTAAATCCGGAATAAAGGTTCCTGTATCGGCGGTAACAGAGAATGAATTCTATAAGATACCGAAGGAATATCTTATAACTAATGGCGAAAAAGGCAATTACGGTTTCCTTGTGGAAGAAAGTGATTCAGAAGGAAAGCTTAATCAGGTGTTTAAGTCAGTGGATATCTATAAGTCAACTGATGATTCAATATATATTAAAAAGACAGAGCTTTCAGCAGGAACAAGCATTATTAAAATGGATTCAAGCGACAGATTCGTTGTCGGGCCTGTAGAGAAGCTTAAGGGCATATATTGTGTGAATACCGGATATACAGTCTTTAAGCTGGTAGAGATAATAGATGGCAATAATGAGTACTATATTGCAAAACAGTCACTTAGTCATGGTGTGTCAATATATGACAGAATAATTCTTGATGCGGACAAGTATTCGGAGAATGAAATGATATATTAAATGTTTCAGCATATCAGATTAATGACATTCAGGAGGTATTATGTTAAAGGATAATCTTATTGAAGTTGAAGGACATATAAAGAAAGCATGTGAGAAATCAGGAAGAAATCCTGAAGATGTATGCCTTGTAGCAGTAAGCAAGACAAAGCCCGAAGAAATGCTTATGGAAGTATATGACTGTGGAATAAGACAGTTTGGAGAAAATTATGTTCAGGAAATGGTGGACAAGGTAGATGATCTTCCTAAAGATATAACATGGCATATGATAGGACATTTACAGAGAAACAAAGTAAAATATGTTGTCGGACGTGCAGCAATGATTCATTCTGTTGATTCAGAAAGACTTGCTGTAGCAATAAGCGAGGAGGCAGTTAAGAAAGGGCTTGTACAGGATATTCTTGTTGAAGTTAATGTTGCAGAAGAAGAGAATAAGTTCGGCGTTACATGTGATGAAGCGGAAGAATTTGTAAAGAAAATAGCAGTGCTTCCGGGAATCAGGATAAGAGGATTCATGACAAGTGCACCATTCGTTGAAAATCCGGAAGATAACAGAAAGTATTTTAGAGAATTAAAGCAATTACTGGTTGACATCAATAACAAAAACATAGATAATGTATACATGAATGTTTTGTCCATGGGTATGACTAACGATTATACTGTTGCTGTGGAAGAAGGGGCAACTCATGTAAGGGTTGGAACAGCGATATTTGGAGCCAGGGACTATTCACATTAATATGTTTTGGGGATACTAAAGAAAGTCAGATTATCAGATATAGGAGAGTGTTTATAATGGGAATGTTAGACGGTTTAACTAATATGTTTAAGATGCATGACGATGATGATTTTGATGACGATTACGAAGATTACGATGATGATTTCGGTGATGACTACGATGATGAGAAACCATCAGCAAGAAAGAATCTTTTTGGAAGAAATACCAAGAAAGATACAGTAGCAGACGAAGATGTTTCATATACAGCAGAGAAGCCAAGATTTGCTTCCAAGTCTAAGGTTGTTCCTATGAAGACACAGTCTGCAAGAGGACTTGAAGTTGTTGTAATAAGACCAGAATCTATGGAAGATGCTAAGGAAATCACAGATACACTTCTTACAGGTAAGGCTGTTGTACTTAACCTTGAAGGAATCCATGTTGAGATAGCACAGAGAATAATAGATTATTCTGCTGGTTCTACATATGCAATAAGGGGTAACCTTCAGAAGATAACTAATTATATTTTCCTGGTGACTCCACCTAATGTAGATATTTCAGGTGATATTCCTGAGATAGTAACAGGAGGAATTGATCTTTCATCATTTAACAAGAATGAAAACAGATTTTAATTGATCTTCACAGCCACCCACATATAATGGGTGGCTGTTTAAGTATAAGGATAAGGGAGAATGTTATGAAGTGTATTAATGTAAAGTGCGAAGGAAAACCAGCATACGATATTGTGATTGAAAGTGGATTCGGGGGACTTTCAGAAGCCTTTAATAAGCTTGAAATAACAGGGAGAAAGTTATGTATTGTGACAGACAGCAATGTAGGTCCTTTATATGCAGAACAGGTAAAGAATGAGCTTGAAAAAACAGGTAATGTGGTATATGTGTATACATTTGCAGCAGGAGAAGAGAATAAGACTCTTGACACAGTACAGGATGTATATGAATATCTTATAGAGAATCATTTTGACAGGAATGACTGCCTTGTAGCACTCGGCGGAGGAGTTGTTGGCGACCTTACAGGATTTTCTGCGGCAACATATCTTAGAGGAATTAAATTCATACAAGTTCCTACGTCACTTCTTGCACAGGTTGATTCAAGTATTGGCGGCAAGACAGGCGTTGATTTCAGGGCATATAAGAATATGGTTGGAGCATTCCACCAGCCAAAGCTTGTATATATGAACATGTCAGTGCTTAAGTCACTCAGTAAGAGACTTTTTAATTCTGGATTTGGTGAGATTATTAAGCATGGTCTTATTAAAGACAAGGAATATTACAACTGGCTTAAGGACAATGCAGACAGAATTAAGGCACTAGATCCAGATGCACTTGAACATATGATATATGTGAGCTGTAATATCAAGAGAGAGGTTGTTGAGAATGACCCTAAGGAGAAAGGCGAAAGAGCACTGCTTAATTTCGGACATACATTAGGACATGCCATTGAGAAAGAGATGAACTTCTCACTTTATCATGGAGAGTGTGTTGTGCTTGGAATGATAGCCGCACTTAATATATGTGTGGAGCTTGGTACAATCAGCAGCGAAGAAAGAGACGATGCACTTAAAACATTTGCAATGTATGAGTTCCCTGACCATGTAACAGGAATTAATATTGATGATGTTGTTGCAGTATCTAAGAACGATAAAAAGATGGATGCCGGCAAGGTTAAGTTCATTCTTCTTAAGTCAGTAGGAGATGCTTATATTGACAGAAATATATCTGATGAGCAGATGAAGAGGGCACTTGAGGGCGTTATAAGATAAATGTTTACAATAACGGAGGTTGAAAGTGAATAATAAAAAGAGAGCATTCAGTTTGTTATTTTACATAATAGGAATTGCAGTTCTGACAGAACTGGATCAGATTACAAAGGTGCTGGCGGAATCAAAGCTTATGGGAAAGCCTGACTTTAAAGTGATAGGCGATGCATTTGTTTTCTCATATCTTAGAAATGAAGGTGCTGCATGGGGAATGTTAAGCGGAAAGATTAATCTTTTCCTTATATTCACAGTTATTGTAGTGCTTTTGGTGACTTATGTAATCATTAATCTGCCTGTTACGAAAAAATATGTGCCGCTGCTTATTACATGTACATTGCTTGTATCAGGTGCAGCCGGTAATTTTATAGACAGGGTAAGGTTCGGGTATGTAAGGGATTTTATATATTTCAAGCTTATTAATTTCCCTGTGTTTAATGTGGCAGACTGCTATGTTACTGTTTCGGTAGTGCTTCTTATAATACTTATACTTTTTGTTTATAAGGAGGATGATTTCAATTTTTTAAAGATATCCAAGAAGGGTGATAACAATGAGTGATTCAGTACAGAACCTGATAGCTGAATCAGAGGATAAAGGAACAAGAATAGACAAATACCTGTCTCAGGAATTAGAAGATGTATCAAGGTCAAGGATACAGAAGCTGTTAGATGACGGAAATATTACAGTTGATGGCAGATGTGTGAAATCCAATTACAAGCTTAATGGAACAGAACACATTACCATAACAATTCCTGAACTTATTGTGCCAGAGATACTTCCGGAAAATATACCTCTGAATATAATATATGAAGACGATGATGTGATTCTTATAGATAAGCCAAAGGGAATGGTAGTACACCCGGCGGCAGGACATTATACCGGAACAGTTGTCAATGCACTTATGTACCACTGCCGTGATAACCTGTCAGGAATTAATGGCGTTATGCGTCCGGGAATTGTACACAGGATAGATATGAACACAACAGGCGTAATAGTTGCATGCAAGAATGACAAGGCACATAATGATATTGCCGCACAGCTTGCCGTACATTCTATAACGAGAAAATACTACTGTATTGTCCATAAC
>ENA-OPCU01000408-OPCU01000408.1-human-gut-metagenome-genome-assembly--contig:-NODE-408-length-16281-cov-3.942931_pt1 | contig 16281 bp, 16 predicted proteins | sample MGYA00241255_ERZ501490 | MGnify/ENA primary metagenome ERZ501490 (study PRJEB25962, sample SAMEA2042627) | human gut metagenome | biome: human gut; feature: human-associated habitat; material: faeces... | reverse complement strand
AAGGGCCTTCAAACACCTGAAGCTTAACACTAATTCCCATATCTGCCTCACTATATTTACTGTGCATAATTACACGTATCACATTTTACATAAAATATCAGATGTTTGCAAGTAATTGCTAAATTCTCTAAAATAACATATAATATCTTGAAAACATTCAATTAAGGATTATAGGAATAAGAATGCTGAATTTAATATTATTAATTAAAAGAATTGCCACTAAAATAACTGAAGACCGCATTGGCGACTACGCTTCCTCAGCATGTTACTATCTCATGCTGAGTTTTTTCCCGTTCTTTATCGGTCTTTTGAGCCTTATTAAGTTTCTGCCAGTTTCCAAAGCAGACCTTTTAAAAGTTATTTATGGCGTTCTTCCAACACAGCTGCAGCCTATCGTACAGGGTATGCTTACTGATATATATGACAATTCAACCACTGCCTTAACCCTCATTACCGCTATAGGTATTATATGGGCTGCCGGCAAGGGCTTCATGGCGATAGTCCGTGGATTAAAGCAGATATACAGAAAAGGCAACCAGAAGAACTGGCTCTTTCAGAGAATAAGAGCAAGCATATACGCACTTATATTCATGGTACTTATTATTGCAAGTCTTATACTTATGGTATTCGGTAACAATATTATGAACTTCACCATGAAATATATTCCACAGCTTACTAATGTTGTAATTGTGTTCAGGGGAATATTTAACAGTAAACATTTTCTGTTTCCAAGTGTATTTACACTCTTCTTTACTATAGCTTTCTCGCTTGTATCAAGAAGGGGCAAAAAATTCTATAAAGAGATTCCCGGAGCTTTCTTCTCTGCTTTGGGCTGGTATCTATTCACAGCTCTGTATTCTCTTTATGTTGACCATTCACCGAATTTTTCATACATGTATGGAAGCCTTGCAACTATTATTATAGCACTCATCTGGATGTATGCTTGCATGATTATCATTTTCATTGGTGCTGAAATCAATTACTTTATCAATGATGAGAAAATATTTAAACATTATCTTGGGAAGAAATCAGAGTAAGCGTAGTACCTCTGTAGAAGAATTCCAGAATCTGCGCGTAAGTCATGGATTCTGCCATTTTATTGGCAGCATTCTGACTCATGCCGATTCCATGTCCGTAGCCACCTCCTGTTATCTTAAAGCCTGTAAGCTTCTTTCCCTCCGTCACCTTCTCAAACACACAGAATGTACTTGGCAGATTAGCATATCTTGTCGTTCCTGACTTAGTATTCATATCCACATTTGCATTGCCAAATGCTGCCCTAATCGCTGATTCACTGTCTATCACTGTCTCGCCTTTATCACCTGTAACCTTAACTTTTACTGCCGCTCCTCCATTAACACGCTCAAGTACTTCAATATCTGTTATGTTTCCTACATTCTTCCCTGTAGAACGTGCAAATCCTTCACTTATCTCTTTAACAGATTCCTCCATGCTCCATCTGTACAAGGTGCAGTCGTAATCATAATCAGCCTCATTTTCACCTTTTATAAATGTATTAAACTCCGATTCTACTGTCAGTGTAAGTCCTCTGTCCACTCCACCCACACACTCCGCAACAAAATACGGATAATTTTCTGTTGTATTGCCCCAAAGTGTAACGTCTGTTGTGCTTCCACATGAGGTTGAATAGTAATATGTCTTAACAACTTCTCCGTTATATGATAGCACCTGTCCCGCTGTCTCATCTACTGCAGTATCTGTTGATTCTGCCCGCGGTGAGTTATTATATACCTGAAACTGTATTGAATCATCAATATGCGCTCCATACGCACTATAATAGTTATTGGAAAGTTCTGTATAAGCATAGCTTCTTGCACATACAGCCTGACATTTCAGTGCTTCAAGATTAAACCCTGACGGCATCTCGCTAGGAACAACTTTTTTAAGATAATCTTCTATCCCCACTTCATTTACAACAACAATTCCCTCATCATACAGTGAAACTTCAATAGTTCCGCCATATGAAGGTGTTCCTATGCCTCTGTTTACTGACTGGAACTGTATCTCACCTGATTTAGGAATTAGTTTTATTCTGCCCTCATTAAAGTCTTCTGTATCCGTATTAAACACAACCGTCTCCCCGGGTGCCGTCTCATAAGATTCTTCACCAGTCTCAACTATCATTCCTGAATCAGCACAAAAAACTGCTTCATTAAAAAATATATCTCTGAATCCGCTTGTCTTGATAATTACTCTTATATTGTCAGCCTGCAAAGGTTTATTCTTAATAGCACCACAGACTTCTCCATCCGCCACAATAAAATCCTGTAATGCATAACCGACAATTATACTGCTGTAATTACTTATCAATGAGTTTTCTTTTTCATACATAATAAAGTCCTCATCCAGCTTAACAGAACCATAACCTTCAATTTCAACGCTGTCTTGTGAAACTGACAGCACCTTTCCACTTACAACATCCGTCTTGGTATTAACTCCAACAATCTTTCCATCCTCAACGGTAATATCACATAAACACCCGGTTACATCTTCTGCTATCTTTCCACTATTGAATTTCTTTATATTACCATACATATTGGCAGTTATCGTGTTATCTTCTATATTAGTTACATATACATTTTTATAAATATTGATTTCTGACGATGTGTCCTGATATCTTGATTTAATCATATGTGACATATATATACATGCTGATGACATAAAAATCACCAGTGCAGAATAAGCTAAGAATATTATTTTTGTTCTCTGTTTCATATACTATTCTCCATACTAAATTAAGTGTCCTTGTTCAGACAAGCTCTTGATAGTATATGCTGAGAATTGAAGTTTTAGAACTAGGTATGCTCATCACTTTTCGCGCAAAAAGCTTATATGCCAGAACTAAGTTCTGGCATTGTCGCGTTGCTCCTCGAATATAAAATCATAAAAAGCGACACATGCAAGCATGGCCGCTTTTATAATTTTATATTCTCATCGCTTTTCGCGCAAAAAACAGGCTGTCACTTATGTGACAGCCTGTTAATAATATCCCAAAACGCCGCTCCCCACGCTTTCGACTCCTAGCGAAGCTAGGTGGGCAACCGCATCCAGACCGCTGCCTTCCACTGACTAAGGAGGCTTGACATTGGAATGGAGATATAGGAATCCCGTCGATGAAATGTAGGATCAAAATAATGTGGTTTTGCGAACGTCCCAGGAAATATTCAATTGATACGTAATCTGTACCGATGTATTGATTATACATCTTCTTTACTGATTACACAATATTATATGTCAAAAAAATTCAAATATACCTGCGAATGAATTCAATTCAGACGCAGGTATATAATCATAATTCAAACTCTGTAATGATTGAAAATTAAAGCTGTGGACCAGCAGCAACTAAAGCCTTACCAGCTTCGTTACCTGTGTACTTAACAAAGTTCTTATTGAATCTTGCAGCAAGATCCTTAGCCTTAGTCTCCCACTCAGAAGCATCAGCATATGTATCTCTTGGATCAAGGATTGCTGGATCTACTCCTGGAAGCTCTGTAGGAACTTCAAAGTTGAACATAGGAATCTTCTTTGTTGGAGCTGTATTAATAGCACCTGAAAGGATAGCATCAATGATACCACGAGTATCCTTAATAGAGATTCTCTTACCTGTTCCATTCCATCCTGTGTTAACTAAGTAAGCCTTAGCTCCACTCTTTTCCATCTTCTTAACAAGCTCTGCTGCATACTTTGTAGGATGAAGCTCAAGGAATGCCTGTCCGAAGCAAGCTGAGAATGTAGGTGTAGGCTCTGTGATTCCTCTCTCTGTACCAGCAAGCTTAGCAGTAAATCCTGAAAGGAAGTAGTACTGTGTCTGCTCTGGTGTAAGAATAGATACTGGAGGAAGTACTCCGAAAGCATCTGCTGAAAGGAAGATTACATTCTTAGCTGCTGGAGCTGAAGAAATTGGTCTTACTATATTCTCAATATGATTGATTGGGTAAGATACACGAGTATTCTCTGTTACGCTCTTATCTGCGAAATCAATCTTTCCATTCTCATCAAGTGTAACGTTCTCAAGAAGAGCGTTTCTCTTAATTGCATTGTAGATATCTGGCTCAGAGTCCTTATCAAGGTTGATAACCTTAGCGTAGCATCCACCTTCGAAGTTGAATACGCCATTGTCATCCCAACCATGCTCATCATCACCGATAAGGAGTCTCTTAGGATCTGTTGAAAGTGTTGTCTTACCTGTTCCTGAAAGACCAAAGAAGATTGCTGTATTCTCTCCGTTCTTATCTGTGTTAGCTGAGCAGTGCATTGAAGCAATACCCTTTAATGGAAGGTAGTAGTTCATCATAGAGAACATACCCTTCTTCATCTCTCCACCATACCATGTATTAATGATTACCTGCTCATGGCTTGTAATGTTGAATGCAACACATGTCTCTGAGTTAAGGCCTAATTCAGCATAGTTCTCAACCTTAGCCTTAGAAGCATTATATACAACGAAATCTGGCTCGAAGTTCTCAAGTTCTTCTGCTGTTGGCTTAATGAACATATTAGTTACAAAATGTGCCTGCCAAGCAACTTCAACGATGAAACGAACTGCCATTCTTGTGTCCTTGTTAGCTCCACAAAATGCATCAACTACGAAAAGTTTCTTATTAGAAAGCTCTGCCTTAGCGATGTCCTTAACCTTAGCCCATACATCTTCTGACATTGGGTGGTTATCGTTCTTATACTCATCTGATGTCCACCATACAGTGTCCTTAGAGTTCTCATCAACAACAATGTACTTGTCTTTAGGAGAACGACCTGTATAGATACCTGTCATAACATCAACAGCTCCAAGTTCGCTTTCCTTACCAACTTCATAACCTTCGTTAGTAGACTTAGTCTCTTCCTCGAATAATAATTCATAAGAAGGATTGTAGACGATCTCTGTAGCACCTGTGATGCCATACTTGCTTAAATCGATTTTTGCCATCTTACATAAACCTCTTTTCTTATAATTTCTTGTAAATTATTACAAAATTCTTTTTAATTCTATACCATGCCCTAATTAAAATCAATAAAAAATTGTTAAATTTTTCTCGAAATCGTGTATATATTAATTTTATTAATCAGTTATTCTTTAGGAACCGTCTTTTCGTACTTGATATCTTCAATTGTTTCACTTGAAAGCCTGATAGCCTCAAGTACCACATTTTCTGCAACTCCCATGTTCTTTGCTACTTCTTCCACCGTAGGTTTTCTTCCTAATTCTTCTTTAAGTCTTGTTCCCCAGTCATTTACAAGATTGACTTTATTGAGAATTTTTCCCGAAACCATATTAACATCCGTCTGTTCATCTATAAGCATATTAAGACTGCCTTCAATAAGCTCCTTAACTGCTTCGTCAATTCCTTTAAGCACATTAAGAAGGTCTTCCTGTCCACCTTCTTTAATCTTATCCTTCCACTCATAATTATTAAGCCATTCCTGCTGTCCTATATATGCTGTCATAGCCAGATTGGCCTCCTGTACAAGGTCACATGCAAGAACTCCCTTTCCTCTGAATGGTTCTATCCATGACGCAATCTTTTCAAGATAACTTTCTGTAAGCAGTTTTAGTGATTCTTTATCATTATCCTCAACTATGTTCATAAGAAGATATGATCTTGTAACATCTGTCATAGGCTGTATTCCTGATATATCCTGAAGATATATTTTCAGATACTTCTCATCCTCTTCATAATCAAGATGACTTACAATATCATCCGCAACCTTCTTATCTTCCTGTTCTTCCTTAGAAATATGTTGTCCTGACTCATCAATATTATCATCTGAGGCACTTTCCATCAGCTTCAGGAATTCATTATCTACGCTGTCTTCACCCTGTATCTTAATTCCATTAGCCATCAGATATCCTGAAATCATCTGGAATTTGGCATCATCTAATGCCATATCTTTAAAAAAGCTGTGTACATCCTCTCTTGTAACAATATTGCCATTAACCTTAGCGTATTCTTTAATGCTTCCGACAGCCTCCATAAATGCTGCCTGGGAATCTTTATTTTCAGCCATATTATCTAACCTCTTTCAACTTAATTCGTTCTGTATAATATAACACATAAGTACGCATTTGGTAAATGTATTATTTCAGTATACACATTTGACAAAAGCAGACCCACAGCTTATAGTTTATATAGAATATAAGAAAAGAGGAGATTTCATAATGAGAATCGCATTAATTAATGAAAACAGCCAGGCTGCAAAGAACGAGATGATTTATGCATCACTTAAGAAGGTTGCAGAAAGTAAGGGACATACAGTTGATAATTATGGTATGTACTCAGCTGATGATAAGGCACAGCTTACATACGTACAGAACGGTATCCTTGCTGCTATTCTTTTAAACAGCGGTGCTGCTGACTTTGTAGTAACAGGCTGCGGTACTGGTGAAGGTGCTATGTTAGCACTTAACTCTTTCCCTGGAGTTCTCTGTGGACATGTTGTTGATCCTTCAGACGCTTATATGTTCATGCAGATTAACGATGGTAACGCTATCGCTCTTCCATTTGCAAAGGGCTTCGGATGGGGTGCAGAACTTAACCTCACATACATCTTTGAAAAGCTTTTCGAGGGTGAACCAGGTGGCGGATATCCTAAAGAAAGAGTTGTTCCTGAACAGAGAAACAAGAAGATTCTTGATGGCGTAAGAGCTGTTACTCTTAAGCAGGATCTCGTAGAAGTTCTTAAGGAGCTTGATCAGGATCTCGTTAAGGGTGCTGTTGCAGGTGAGAAGTTCGAGGAGCTTTTCTTTGCTAACTGCAAGGATGAGAAGATTGCTGAGTATGTTAAGACTCTCAGATAATTAATTCTACATTGTACTTAAAAAGGTGCCTCCGTTAATCCGGAGACACCTTTTTCTTTAAATTATTATGCTGCTTTCTGTATAAGACCAGCTTTGGTTATTGCATATCTTACTGTCTTTCCAAGAAGTGTTGCAATAACTATCTTAACAATATCAAATCCGATAAATGGATATACACATACTGTAAGTGCATATGTGACTGAACATTTCATAAGGTATACAAACCATACCGTACCAAATGCATATGCAACAGCAGTTCCAACTACCCATCCAAGCATTGTAAGAAAAATATTCCTGTGTGAAAGCTCAATCACAGCTCCTCCAATAAGTGCCATGAATATGAAACCAATAAGATATCCTCCTGTTGGTCCAAGAAGCTTTCCTAATCCACCAGCAAATCCTGAAAATACAGGAAGTCCAACAGCACCAAGCAGCAGATATATTCCATAGCTTCCTGTTCCTGCCCATATACCCAGAACAAATACTGTGAAGTAAATCACAAGATTAGTAAGGGATATTGGAATCTGACCAATTGGAACTGAAAGTGGTCCAAGAATACATGTAACTGCTGCCATCATAGCCATGAATGTCAGCTGATAAATAGTAACTTTTTTGCTTTTCATAATTAAAGTCCTCTTTTCAAATGTAGTAATACAACATTTGTTATTGTACACACTCAAAAAGCTATTGTCAACCTATTGTTAATTCAAGTTGACATTCAGTTAACATTACATTTTACAATGCTATTGTAATATATACTGTATCATTCCCGGTCCAAGCTCTGGTGTCGGCCTTGCGATAAATCCATGCTTTTCATAGAATATTTCTCTGCCCTTGGCACACATCAGACAAAGCATCATTCTTGTGTCTTCCTGAGTAATTCCTTTGACATAAGCTATTATATGTTCTATAAGCATGCTTCCTATGTGCTTACTCTGATATTCCGGTATTATTATTAAATCCTGGATATAGCTGATTACAGACATATCTCCAACCACTCTACCCATTCCTATAGGCTTGCCATCATCATATACTGTGAATACTTTCACGCTGTTATCCAATGCTCTCTGAGCCTGATTTTCATCCAACTTAATCCAGCCAACCTGTTTTCTTAATGAAAGATATATATTAACATCTCTCACATCTTCTACTATTCTTATCATAATCTCTATTTCCTACAAATTTTTTAACGAATCGAATTATACTCGCTTTATTTATTAATGTCCAGTGTGCTATAATAGTAAAAAATAGGAGGTATATATTTTTATGATTACGGTAGCTAAAGACAATTCTGGCGATTTTGATTCAATACAGAAAGCAGTTGATTCTGTTTCTGATAATAACAGAGAAACCATATTTATCAAAAAAGGAATATATAAAGAACGCGTTGAAGTCAGAAAGAATAATATATCATTTGTTGGTGAAAGCACTGATGATACTATAATAACTGAAAGCTATTATGCAAGAATGATTATGCCTGATGGCTCTAAACGTGGAACTTTCCGTTCTTATACATTTTTCGTCTACGCAGTCAATTTTACTGCCAGCAATTTAACTTTTGAAAATGCAGCCGGATTCGGTGATGAATTTGGCCAGGCGATTGCAGTATATGCCGAAGGGGATAACATAACTTTCAGGAACTGCAAAATTCTCGGTCATCAGGATACTCTGTTCACCGGTCCTCTTCCAATGAAAGAAAAGCAACCCGGTGGTTTCACCGGACCTACAATTGACGGAATACGCCGTGTTGTCCACCAGTTATATGAAGACTGCTACATTGCAGGAGAAATTGATTTTATATTTGGAAGTGCTACTGCTTACTTTAAAAACTGCACCCTTTTTGCACTGAACAGAAATCAGGAAATCAATGCTTTCTATACAGCACCTTCTACATATGAAGGACAGGCTTTTGGTTATGTATTTGAGAGCTGTACATTTACAGGTAACTGTCCTCCAAAAAGTGTTGCTTTAAGCAGGCCATGGAGAATACATGCCAAAACAGTTCTTCTTAACTGCAGCTATTCCGATCAGATAATTGATGAAGGATTTACTGACTGGAACAAGCCCGAATCGCATGAAACTGTATATTATGCAGAATACAACGGACATGGAGAAGGTTTTAAGCCTGAAAAAAGAGCAGCTTATGTTCATCAGTTAAATGAATCAGAAGCTGCCCTCTATACTCTTGAAAATGTTATGAATTCCTAATTAATTGTTAATGAACCAAGCGATGTTCCAGATGATGTTGCCGTCATAGAAGCCCCGGCTACTGAACTGGCATCGCTTTCTTTTACCTGAAAAAGTACCACAACATCTTTACTTGCACCTGCTGCAAGACTTACATTTTTCAATGCTGTTATATCATTCTTCAATATTGATGCATAATTAACTACACCAGTTCCTCCAACTTCAAGTTTAAATGTTACATTACCTGAAGAATTGAGCGTTACTGCCTGTCCACTTGTATTAGTAAGTGTAAGTTCAACTGCAACCACTTCACATCCAGACTGTGCCGGTACAGATACATATGCATCTGATGGATAAGAACTGCCTGTAACATAGTCTTTATATTTAACTGTAACACCACTAAGCCCCAATGCTGACGGAAGTGAGCCCATTAAATCTGTTGATGTTGTTCCTGCCGTACCAGAAGCAGAAACTGTTGCTGTTGACGCTGCAGAAGATGACGAAGCTGTTGGCTTCTGTGAATTGCCAGCCTGACTCTGTGTTGGTGTCTGTGTACTACTGTTAGTACCGGCAGTTGTTGTAACACCTGTCTTCTGTGCAGTATTAAGCTTCTGGTACTTCCATTCATTATCACATGAATACTTAAGAAGTGTTCCTGCTATATATTCTGCTACAAGGTCATTCTCTTCATTAGTCAGTGATATATCATTCTTACCACAGCCTGTAAGTGCTGCCATACACAATAGTACAAGCAGACCTGTTATAACTTTTTTCATATATTGTTCCTCAAATCCCTTTTAAAATCATTATTACCGTCCATAAAGAATAATCATATTATTCCAAAACGCTTATAATAATTATATCATATTATGATTTACAATCAAGATTAAACCAGAATTCTACACCATCAGATACATTTCTGACACCATATTCCTGCCCCATTGAATCCATAATAGCCTTTACAATAGACAGTCCTATTCCATTACCTCCATATTCTCTTGTTCTCGCTTTATCAGTCTTGTAGAACTTCTCCCATATTCTTTCAAGATCTTCATCAGCAATATTCTTTCCACTATTATATACAGTAACGGTAATAGTTCCTCCATTCTCTGATTTTTCAGTTCTCACCTCAATTGCACGCTTTCCATCACAGTGATTAAGTGCATTAGATATATAATTAGTAAGCACTTCCTCTGTCTTGTATTGATCAGCCCACACATAATTATGCTCATTACGGTTATCAAATACTATACTCATATTCTTTTGTCCCGCTCTTATTGCATTGGCATCTGCTACAGAAGCAATAAGCTCATTAATATCAAATCTCTCCATCTCAGGCTCATCATTTCCGAATTCAATCTGATTAAGTGTAAGAAGTCGCTTAACCATTGTATTCATCTTGTTTGCCTCGTCCATAATAACATCACAATAAAATTCCATGCTTTCAGGATCATCTGTTATGCCTTCCTTAAGCCCCTCAGCATATCCTTGTATAAGTGCAATAGGAGTCTTTAACTCATGAGATACATTTGAAAGAAAATCTGTTCTCATTATCTCAAGCTTTTCTTTTTTATCAATATCTTTCTTAAGTTCAAGGTTAGCCTTCTTAAGCTCAGCAATATTCTGTTCAAGCTTCTCAGACATATTGTTCATGCTCTTTCCAAGCAGACCAATCTCTCCCTTATCACTTCCCTCATATCTTGCATCAAAATCCATCTCTGACATCTTCTCAGCAATATTAGAAAGCTGCTTAATCGGTCTGGTAATATATGTTGATACTACAAATGCTGCAATTATACCAACAGCAAGAATTGCTCCTCCAACATACTTAATAAGAGTTGTCGATATATTTACATTATCTTTTATTCCCTGGATAGGAGTTCTTAATATAATTGAATATCCATTGTCAAGTGTACCCCATATCTCAAGATAGTAATCTCCAAGCCTTTCATCATACACCTTCTGTAATGTGTAATTATCATTGGAGCTTATAATTGTCCTGTTCTCAACAAGTGATGTACCTGACATATCAATAATATCTTCCAGACGCTTTCTATGATCTTTCTTATCATCCTTGTCTGCCGGGTTATCTGAATCATCTTCCTGTTCCTTAGGTTCCGGTGCTTTTTCAGGTGAACCATTATTCTTAAAAATATCCCCATTAAATATACTCATGCGAAGACGTTCCATCATTGAATCATCTCCCTGAGTACTTACATATATGGTACACCAGCTGCTGTCAACTACAAGCACAGATATTCCCTTTGCTGTAGATATGTTCTCCATATCAGCACACATAGTATCTTTATCTATCTGTGAATCAGTATATTTCTGCATGATTTCATTGACATTCTCATAAGAATTAATCATGCTCTTCTGCTTACGGTTCATATACACTTTCTCAGAAAAAATGCTGTTAAATCCAATAAGCATAGCCACAAGACATGTAACAGTAACTACCAGAAGAAGTGTAATCTTAAACTTAATTGAATGTATCTTCATCTTTAATTGCCTTCCTTATACACAGAATCAGTCAACAATGAACTTATAACCCATACCCCAGATTGTCTTGATGTAATCACCCTTCTCACCCATCTTCTTTCTTAATTTCTTAACATGGGTATCTATAGTTCTTGCATCACCATAGTAATCATAATTCCATACATTGTTAAGAATCTTCTCTCTAGACAACGCAAGCCCTTTATTCTCAACAAAATAAGTAAGCAGTTCAAACTCCTTATAGCTTAACTCTATCTCTTCACCATCAATCTTAACGATATGTGCCGCTTTATCTATAGTAATTCCACCAATCTCAATTATCTCGTTGCTGTCAACACCATATGCTCGTCTTATAATTGCATCAACTCTGGCTGTAAGTATCTTAGGCGAAAATGGCTTGGCAATATATTCGTCAGCTCCACATTCAAAACCTTGTAATTCATCCATCTCCTCACCCTTGGCTGTAAGCATTATAATAGGAACTTTAGAATCCTTTCTTATCTGCCTGCACACTTCCCAGCCATCCATTCTTGGCATCATAACATCAAGAATTATAAGTGCAATATCTTTATTCTCCATAAATGTATCTACAGCTTCTACACCATCAGCCGCTTCAATAACAGCATATCCTTTTCTTGTCAGGAAATCACTTACAAGCTTTCTCATTCTGCTTTCATCATCTACTACTAAAATCTTCATCTTATCCATATGTAATCCTCACTTTCACGGTGAATTAATTATCTATATACTATCTGATAAATATGTTTAAAATGTGTACTCTGTTCATAAATATTTTTATTATGACTACTTTGTTGACTGCTGTGATGATGATTTTAAAGACTGCTTTGATTCAAGCTCCGCTTCCCTTGAATTAAGTTCTTTCTCTTTTTCCTTTAACTTGGCTTCCTTAGATTCAAGCTCTGTCTGCCAAGAAGAATACTTATTCTGTATATTCACTTCATAGTTAATGACATTAGAATTAGAGCCTGTCTTAAGAATAAAAAACATTGCAATTAACGCAATAACAAGAAACACATTCACAATCATGATTCTCATAAAATTGTTCTTGTACTTTGCCACCTGAATTGAGAGCGTATGCAGCTCGCTTCTATGCTCATTTCTTTCACGCCTTCTGTCAATCGCAGCCTGTGTCTCACTCTTTACCGGAATCGGCTTGATCTTATCATCTGGAATATCTGGTGAATTATACAGAAATTGCTGTAAATTCTTGAGATAATTAAGCCCAATGGATGTATAAAACAGCTGTCTGTCAATTATCTTATTATACAACACATACACCTGTTTCGGATCTTTACCGTCCGTCTTTCCAGACAGATACTTAATAGCATTCATCTCATCTTTTGCTTCCTGCGCTTCCTGCTTCGTCTTAAAAGTATACCCGCCGACAACAAAGCCTTTTTCCTTATTATTAACATTTTTATTATCGCTCATAAACTCCACTTCCCACGCACATTTTTGTTAATTGTAACATTAAATCTCATTATCTACAAACCAAACATCTCCCGGCATATCTTTTTGCCGCTTTCCGTCTTAAAAATGTTATTATATGCTTTCAATGCTGCATCCTTTGTAAGATTATCATCACATATGTTAACCAAGAAATCTGCCTCAACAAGTATCTGGTAGTCAATGCCGTCAATATTGTTGTATGTATGATGATGTCCTATCAGATACTGAACTCTTTCTGATACTTTGCTGTCAAAGCCAAGCCTGCCAAGAAGTTCTGCAGCGATAGCCGGACCTTCTTTTTCCTGCATTTTTCCTCCACACTCACCATATTTTTTCTCACATGTATGAATCCCGATATCATGTGTAAGTGCCGCTGTTTCAATTATAAAAAGACATTTGTCATCAACATTTTCCATCTGTGCAATCAGCTTTGCATAGCTGTGAACCTTGCAAAAATGCTGTATTCTCTTAGCGTCTCCTTTATATAATTCAATCATTGCCATATGAAGTCTGTTAATCATAGTGTCTCCTTTTAATAACCAAGTGTATCATTTACAAGTATTACATGTATTCTTCCGACATGGCGTGAATATCTTGTAATCAGGAACTGGCAGCATAATGTGTCTGGTGATTTGCAGTCAAAGCATTTTCCGGTTGTCTTGCAGGGTGTCTTGACATCAAAATTCTGTGCATTAGTTGGTGCAGCTATATTTCTTGCACGCTTCATTGCCGAATCGAGGTCTGAACAGACTTTATTCATTCCAACTATGAAGATTACCTTCTTTGGTCCCTGCGCTATGCATGAAACACGGTTAGAATTGCCATCAATATTTACAAGTATTCCATCACTTGTCATTGCATTTGCACTTGATAAGAACACATCAGCGTCATATGAAGCCAGAAGTCCCTCTCTTGGAGTCATCTTTGAACGGTCTATATAATTGTAATTGCCCTCTTTCAAAGCCTCAACAAGTCCAATCTCCTGTGCGCTGTGGCATCCGCCCATAGCAATTGTGCTTTCCTCGTCAATTAACTCCAAAGCCTGCTTTAAAGCTGCTTCTTTATCCTCTGCATAATATCCTGACATATTTCTTGACTGTAAACCCTTAATCACAGTCTGTGCCAGTACTTCGTTTCTTTTCTTTACATTTTCGTCCATGCTTGTATCCTCCAGTCTATGTAAATATTTAGTATACTTATTATAGCACAAATTCTTTTACTTCCTTTATGCTTCATAACAAAATAAATGTAGTTCTTATGAGTTATCAATAACATTTTCTATATAAAATTTAAGGAAATCATGTATCTCCATATTATATTCTTTCTCAAATCTTTTTCTAACATTTTCTTCCAGCTCCGATCTTTCGTGAAATGAATCTTCATAATATCTGACCATGCTTTCAACTACATTCTGACAAAATGGTGTTCTGTTATGTATTCCATTTAATTTTTTATCATCCCAGTTAAAACCATATGTAACGCCATACTCTTTTTCTTTGTACAAAATACAAAAACCATAGTCGCCGCCATCTCGGGTCAATATTGTAGATGTAAAGCTTGTAAGGGTCAATACAATATCTCTGTTAGCTTCATAGACTCCATAAATAATATTTATATTATGGCTTTCAAGATTGAAATCCTCAAATTTTCTGTTACCTATCAGTTGTCTTCTCTGAGTATCTGTCAATTCAACCAGACTTAAATCTATGCTTATTTCATCACTATCAATATTATTGTTGCTGTTTACCTGATCTTTATCTTGTATAAAGCACTTAGGATTTTCAGAAATTCTTTGCAGATTCGCAGCAAATAACTGAAGATGTTTTCGCTGAAATTTTAAATCCGTACCAAACTGTCTGTTGACTGCCGACATTTTTACAGATATTTTTCCATACTGTGATTCACCATCAAATTTTATCTCCTTACCGCCAAGAACATTTTCAACTTCAACATTTTTTATACTATCATTCTTTATGATATAACATTTATAAAACTTTCCCCACAAGTCAAACACAGCAATTAGAACATTTTCATCAGTTGTCGTGACAAATGCCTTGCAATCAGATATGGAATGTCCATGGTGCATTATAATATAAGATATCCTGTCTCCATCTGGTTCTTCCATATCAACCAGAATCTCATCTCCGTGTGTAAACTCATCTTCTTTTAAAACTTTAGAAAATATATCTTTATATAATTGTGTACAAAACACATTTTTAAACCTCATATTCTACCCCTGACTAATATCATAAACCTGCCATATTATTGTATAATTTCTACTTGATACTCATAACAAACTTTTCAAGCTTCTCCTGATTATCCTTTGCAGCATTACTATTGCGGTCTGCTAACGCAACCTGATTCTTTAAATTCTTAAGGCTTTTTGACAACTGCAGAAGGCATCTGTCATTGTCACCACCACCACTGAATGTAAACACAGCGTCAATTTTATCTGCTACGCCGTAACTTTTTATAAATGTGTTGACCGGAGACGCAGGCATTCCTGCCCATACCGGCATACCTAATATAATTTCATCATAATAATTTATGTTATCAGGAACACCTTTTATCTTAGGTCTCCTTCCAAATGTTGACTGCATTCCTCCAACAAGCATCTGCCTTACTGTATTCTTAGGTAATGGCTTAACTAAATCTATCTCAAAGATTTTTGCTCCTAACTTTCTTGCAATAACCTTTGCAGCTTCCTTTGTATTTCCTGATAATGAATAATAAACAACAGCTCTGTTCATAGCTGGCTCCTCCTTACTTATGTGATTATGTTTATTTTACGCTATTGAGTATTGTGTGGCAAGTGTAGTGTACCTGATTCGTTCTGTTTGGACTTCCTCGTGACTTCCCTCCGCTTCAACGTCCAATCCGCCGTGCAACATCATCCCTTTTGGACTTCAGCATACCTTCCCTCAGCTTCAACGTCCAATCTGCCGTGTATCCACCTCCCCCACAAAAGGGAGTCGAATTCTTCGCTCCGGTCGGCGCAAAAACCCGACTACGCCATGTTTTATCCATTAATGAGACTCCCCTCTGGTCCATAGGAAAAAGGGAGTGAGGAAGCGTGAGCTTCTTCGCTCCCTTTTTCCTATGGACCAGAGGGGAGTCTGACTGATGAGCAAGCACGGCAGATTGGACGTTGAAGCGGAGAGAAGGTATGCTGAAGTCCAAAAGGGATGAGCAAGCGTGGTGGATTGGACGTTGAAGCGGAGGAAAGGTATGCTGAAGTCCAAAAGGGACGAGCAATTGAAGTGGTAATCTAAAAGTAGACACCAACCCAATTATTGTAGACATTATTTATA
>ENA-OPCU01000405-OPCU01000405.1-human-gut-metagenome-genome-assembly--contig:-NODE-405-length-16369-cov-3.571227_pt1 | contig 16369 bp, 12 predicted proteins | sample MGYA00241255_ERZ501490 | MGnify/ENA primary metagenome ERZ501490 (study PRJEB25962, sample SAMEA2042627) | human gut metagenome | biome: human gut; feature: human-associated habitat; material: faeces... | reverse complement strand
TTATACGCCGCAGTGCGCATCCTCGCGGAGCGTTTTTTACTTTACAGGAAAGCAAGTTCCTGTAAAGTAAAAAAACACCACGCTGCTGTGGTGTTTTCATGAGCAGGGCTACAAGGATTCGAACCTTGAAATGACGGAGTCAGAGTCCGTTGCCTTACCGTTTGGCGATAGCCCTTTGTTGTGTCAACAATGGGTATTCTACATGAAAACATTCCATTCGTCAAGCACTTTTTCGATTTTTTTTCGATTTTTTGCAAAAAGTTTTTACAGGTCATCAAAAGACCTTGATTGTACCGTTCAAATCTGCAAATTCAATGGTCTCTTCCCACATCAGCTTTGCCTTTCCACTGGTGGAATCCGTAAGTTTCTTTTCTAATTCCAGACACTGTTCTAACGGTACTGCTGCATCCAGTTCCACACCTTCTGCATATTCGGTATCCATAATCGTAACGCCCTGTTCTGCCAGAAGATACTGTATCTTGCCAAGTCCTGTATAATCCGTACTTATCTTAAGACGCTTTCCCGGTCTCTTTTCAATGATGGTACAATTCTTTAAGCCCTCCTGTACAGCACCCTGATAAGCACGCACCAGTCCACCGGTTCCCAGAAGTGTTCCACCAAAATACCGGGTTACTACTACCACTACATCCCGGATGCCCTCCCGTAAAAGTACGTCTAACATCGGACGGCCTGCTGTGCCGGAAGGTTCTCCGTCATCCGAGCAGCGGGTCAGCTCCTGATTTCTTCCTATTATAAATGCGGAGCAGTTATGTCTTGCATCCCAGTATTTTTTCTTCATAGCATTGATATATGCTACCGCTTCCTCTTCTGTGGTAACTGGTGCAATATTTGCAATAAACCGCGATTTTTTCTCTTCAATCTCACCACTGCCGCCTTCATATATTACTTTTCCGTTTGAAACTTCTGACATATTGCATTGCTCCTGCCTCTTTTTTCGTTTCCTTATTGTAGCATGATTTCCATTTTTCCTGCAAGGAAACCTTAAGAATTTCTTATCAAAACCTTGCGTTTTTACTTTTTTCTTTATTATATGGTATCTTTTTGCTATAATAAGAAAATAATGTTATTAATCCAAAGGAGGCACATTATGAATTATGGAAAGAAGAGTACCGCCAGGAAGGAAAAAGAGCTCACTTCCAAAGGTACTATGGTCCGTAAGAAGTTTTCCGTAATTTTCTGCAAGACTCTACTGATCTGCTTTTTCTTAGCAGCTGTCGTCGGTATTTGTGCAGGAATCGGAATCTTCAAAGGAATCATTGATTCTGCACCAGATATAGATGATATTGATGCAAGTCCTACCGGACAGCTCTCTACCGTTCTTGACGATGAGGGTAATGAAATTGCCACTCTGGTTACTTCCGGTACAAATCGTGACCCGGTAACCATTGACAAGATGCCGATTAATCTTCAGCATGCATTCGTAGCCATCGAAGATGAACGTTTTTATGATCACAACGGAATTGATATCAAAGGAATCATCCGTGCCGGCTTCAAAGGCATTGCATCCGGTTTTCATTTTCATCAGGGAGCCAGCACAATTACACAGCAGCTTCTGAAAAACAACGTCTTCACCGACTGGACAAGCGAAGACAGTATGGCTGATAAGTTTGAGCGTAAAATACAGGAACAGTATCTGGCTATACAGCTTGAAAAAAGAGAATCCAAGGACTGGATTCTGGAAAATTACTTAAACACCATTAACCTTGGTCAGAATACCCTTGGTGTCCAGGCTGCATCCAAACGATATTTTAACAAAGATGTATCTGACTTAACACTTTCTGAGTGTGCAGTAATTGCAGCGATTACCAAGAGTCCGACAAAGTATAATCCGATTACTAACCCGGACAACAACGCATCCCGTCGTAAAGATGTCTTAGACAATATGTTAGACCAGGGTTATATTTCGCAGGAAGAACACGACGAAGCATTAGAAGATAATGTCTACGACCGTATTCAGATTGTAGATAACAGCACTTCTTCTACTGCAAATGTCAACTCCTACTTTGTGGATACCCTTACCGACCAGGTAATGGATGACTTAATCAATGAATTAGGTTATACCGAGACACAGGCTTTCAATGCACTCTATGGTGGTGGTCTTACCATTTACTCCACCCAGAATACTAATCTCCAGCAGATTTGTGATGAGGAAGTCAATAACTTAGACAACTACAATGGTCAGGTGGAATATTCTTTCTCCTACCGTCTTTCCATCCAGAAAGCCGATGGTACACTGCAGAATTACAGTGAACAGACCATGCTCACCTACTATCGTGAAAAAACCGGTAATAACAACTACAACATCAACTTCAGTTCCAAAGAAGATGCCCAGGCTGCCATTGACCAGTATAAAGCAGATATTATGGAAGAGGGAGATACCATCCGGGGCAGCGGCGAATCCGTTACCTTTACGATTCAGCCACAGGCTTCCCTTACACTGATGGATCAGGCTACCGGTGAAGTGAAAGCATTAGTTGGTGGCCGTGGTGATAAAACCGCAAACAAAACCTTAAACCGGGCTTCTGATACCACCAGACAGCCGGGTTCCACCTTCAAGATTTTAGCTGCTTATGCACCTGCTCTTGACAGTGGCGGAATGACCTTAGCTTCTGTAGAAGATGATGCTCCTTATTCTTATACCAATGGACGTTCTCTTCGTAACTACGATGGCCAGTATCGCGGATTTACTACTTTAAGAGAAGCAATCTGCCACTCCATCAATATTGTAACAGTTAAGACCCTCACCGATATCAGTACCGATTTAGGTTACAGTTATTTACAGAATTTTGGATTTACCACCTTAGATGCTGAACATGATAATAATCAGGCTCTCTGCCTTGGAGGTATCTATAAAGGTGTTACCAACTTAGAATTAACTGCCGCCTATGCGACCGTTGCAAATGGCGGTACTTATACCAAACCAAGATTCTATACCAAGATTTTAGACCATGACGGAAATGTTTTAATTGACAATACTCCGCAGACCCATACTGTATTAAAGGACACCACTGCATGGCTCTTAACCAATGCCATGGAAGATGTTGTTACCTCCGGTACCGGTACAATCGTTAACTTCGGTTCTATGCCGATTGCCGGTAAAACAGGTACTACAACCTCTGACCGCGATGCTCTTTTCGTAGGATACACACCATATTATACCTGTGGTGTATGGGGCGGATATGATGATAACAGCGAACTTTCCAGCACCAGATATCCAAAGTTAATCTGGAAAGCAGTTATGTCCCGTGTTCATGAAAATCTGGAATATAAAGACTTTACTATGCCAAGCGGAATTACTTCTGCTGTCGTATGTAAGAAATCCGGAAAACTTGCCGTAGAAGGTTTATGTGACTGTGATCCGCGTGGCAGCATGGTTGAAACAGAATATTTTGCAACCGGCACAGTTCCAACAGAAGTATGTGACCATCATGTCAGTGCAACAATCTGTACTTCCTCCGGAATGCTTGCAAATGAATATTGTCCGGAAGAAACAAAACAGACCGGTATCTATATCGTTGGCGGTTCTGAAGGTACGGATGATTCTCCATATCTTATGACAGATGAATTATCCAACAGCACCTGTAACGTACACTCTTCAAGTTCCGTTACACAGCCTTCCACCCCATCTACTAATACAACAGATACCTCTAATCCAACCAGTGGAAGTCTTACCGGTGGTGGGGATAATACTACACCAGATCATGGTAATACCGGAACCGGAACCAGTACAAATACCGGTGGTGATACAGGAACCAATGGTGGTACAGGAACCGGCAGCAATACAGGAACCGGTGGTGGTACAGGAACCGGCGGTGGAAGTTCCGGTACCGGCTCTGATGGAAACACTACGAATTAACCAAATCATTATTCTATAATCAGACACCTATAGAAGCTGCCAAAGGCAGCTTCTATTTTTTCTATCTGATGCCGGGCACAGACAACAACAAAAGCCCTGACATACGCCAGGACTTTCGTTGTTGATGTATATACTACTAAGGGGATTAGATAATTACTAACCTAATCACAATTAGATTAGTACATGATTAGTGAAGTTCTCTTGTTACAAAATCCGGGTAAGCTGACTCTAAGCCATGCTCAGTAGAATCCAGACCTTCTAACTCTTCTTCTTTTGATACTCTAAGACCAATTGTCTTCTTTAATACGATAAATACAATGCTCATGGTTACAATTACCCAGCCTGCGATACATACGACACCAAGTGCCTGAATAGCCAGATGATGAACTCCGCCACCATAGAAGAGGCCATCTGTATAATCGAAGAGACCTACCATCAATGTTCCAAAAAGACCACAGACACCGTGTACGGATACAGCGCCAACCGGGTCATCTACTTTTAATTTGTCTTCTACAAAGTATACTGACATGGTACAAAGGATACCAGCTAAACCACCGATAACGAATGCACCTACTGCATCAACATTTGCACATCCTGCTGTAATTGCTACCAGACCTGCCAGGGAACCATTTAAAGACATGGACACATCCGGTTTACCATTCTTAATCCAGGTATAAATCATTGCTGTAACAGTTGCTGCTGCCGGTGCAATGGTTGTTGTTGCAAAAATCTGTGAAAGCTGTAAGGTATCAGTTGCTGCTGCACCATTAAATCCATACCAGCCAAACCAGAGAATAAATACTCCCAAAGCACCAATTAAAATGTTGTGACCCATAATAGGTCTTGATTTACCATCTTTGTCATATTTACCAATACGAGGTCCTAATAAAGCGGCTCCGATAAATGCGGTAATTCCACCTACCATATGAATACATGCAGAACCTGCGAAATCTGTAAATCCAAGGTCTGTAAGCCATGGAGTTCCGCCCCATACCCAGTGTGCTTCTACCGGATATACAATCAGGCTGATTACAAAACTGTAAATACAATATGTAATGAACTTGGTACGCTCTGCCATTGCTCCAGATACAATTGTTGCAGCTGTTGCACAGAATACCAGGTTAAATACGAAATTGGACCAGTCTGTTGTTCCAAAATTCTTCAATGGGTTTAAACCCCATCCCACAAATTTTCCATCACCACAAAGAATATTATATCCTAATAAATAAAATGCAACGGTACCAATACAGAAGTCCATCAGGTTCTTCATTGTAATATTACCTGTATTTTTTGATCTGGTAAAACCAGCCTCTACCATTGCAAATCCACATTGCATAAAAAATACTAACGCTGCTCCCATCAGGAACCAAACACTCATATCCATAATCATTTCCTCCTTTACCAAAATAAATATTAAAGTAAAAAAAATAGAGATATCAAACAAGGCTCTCTCCTTGTCTGCTTATCTCCTTCGATAATATTTATTTGCGATATTCATTTTTCAATATCCACAAGACAGTTACCTATCTGCGCCTTACTCCTCTTTGCATCTTTTATAATGCTTTGTCACCATGTTCACCGGTACGGATACGAACGGCATCTTCTACATCATACACAAAGATTTTACCATCACCAAAGTTACCGGTATTAATCTCATCTACTACCTTATCAATTAATCCTGGTGCAACTTCATCCGAGACAACGGTCTCTACTTTGATTTTCGGAAGTAATGTTACATTATAAGATGCTCCACGGTAATTCTTGATAATACCCTTCTGATTACCATATCCCATGCTGTTTACAATGTTTAAACCATTGACTTCACTGCTTTCTAAGACTGCTTTCAAGTCTTCAAGCTTTTCCGGTTTGATAATAATTTCCAGCTTTTTCATATTATCTCGTCCTCCTTCTTATTATTGTTCACAATTTATTCACCTGGCATTCAAAGATGATTCACTTTATCAACACGCTTTTTTCAAATTAGGCTGATATAGTATAGTCATAAGCAAAAGAAAAACATAACTTTAAATATTCTTTTTCATAATCTGCCAGGTAACTTAAGTTGCCTGGCATCCTCCCTTTTATGCCTCTTTTTTCCGTCTGTTCTAAGGAGAATGCCCTGCAATTAAAGTTCTTTTTTATACTTCGAAGATTAAATCTCCATAAGATGGCATTGGCCATATATCTTTGTCAACAAGCATCTCTAACTTGTCAACCGGAGCTCTTAATGCATCCATTGCTGTTTTTACAACATCTCTGTAATATACAGCCTGATTTCTTCCCTCTTCCATTGTTCCACCTTTTTCTGTTACTTCTTCCAGTTTTGCCAAAGCAACCTTGGTCTCAGATAAGAGGTCAGATACTTCTGCCAGTAATTCTGTCTGAACACTGATGTCTGCATCACATACAGATTTTACAGCTGCTGCAGAAGTTGCAAGCTCTGTTGTATATTTGATAACTGCCGGGATAATCTGTTTTCCTGCAATATCAATCATAGCTTTTGCTTCGATGTTAATCTCTTTTGCGTAGGTCTCATATTCGATTTCTACACGGGAATCCAGCTCCGCTTTGGTAAATACACCAAAACGCTCGAATAAAGAAACTGCTTTTTCTGTATTCAGTGCCGGGATTGCATCTACCATGGACTTGATATTTGGAAGTCCACGCTTCTGGGCCTCTGCAACCCATTCATCAGAGTATCCGTTTCCGTTGAATACGATTCTCTGATGTTCGATAGCATATTTCTTGATCAGATCATGTGCTGCAAGCTCGAAATCGTCTGCTTTTTCAAGAACGTCACAGGCATCTGAAAATGCCTCCGCAACGATGGTATTTAACACGATATTGGCCTGTGCAACGGAATCCTGGGAACCAACCATACGGAACTCAAATTTGTTTCCGGTAAAGGCAAACGGTGATGTACGGTTACGATCAGTCGCATCCTTCATGAAATCCGGAATGGTCTTAACACCGGTTTCAAGTTTTTCACCTTCCAGACTGTGTGTTGCTGTACCTGTGCTGATCAGCTGATTTAATACGTCTCCAAGCTGATCTCCAAGGTAAATGGACAGGATCGCTGGCGGTGCCTCGTTTGCTCCTAATCTGTGATCGTTTCCCACATCAGCTGCCGCTGCACGAAGAAGTGCTGCATGCTCATCAACTGCCTTTAAAATACAGGTAAGTACCAGTAAGAACTGTACATTCTCATGTGGTGTCTTACCAGGCTCAAGCAGATTGATTCCATCGTCTGTTGTAATGGACCAGTTGTCATGCTTTCCGGAACCGTTGACACCTGCGAATGGTTTCTCATGAAGCAGACACTGTAAACCGTGACGTCCGGCAACCTTCTTTAAGGTTTCCATAATAATCTGGTTATGATCAACTGCTACGTTACACTCTGCATAAATTGGTGCCAGCTCATGCTGTGCCGGAGCTACTTCGTTATGCTGTGTCTTTGCAGCTACGCCAAGTTTCCAGAGTTCTTTGTTGACATCCTTCATGTAGGCTGCAATTCTCTCGCGGATTGCTCCGAAATAGTGATCGTCCATCTCCTGTCCCTTTGGAGGCATTGCCCCGAAAAGAGTACGTCCGGTAAAGATCAGATCCTTACGCTGTAAATACTTCTGACGATCTACAATGAAGTACTCCTGCTCCGGTCCAACGGAAGGGGTAACTTTCTTTGATGTCGTATTTCCAAACAGTCTTAACAGACGGATAGACTGTGTATCGATTGCTTCCATGGAACGAAGAAGTGGTGTCTTCTGATCCAGTGCCTCTCCTGTGTAAGAACAGAAAGCAGTTGGAATACAAAGAGTGGCTCCTGCTGCGTCCTGACGAACGAAAGCAGGTGATGTACAATCCCATGCTGTATATCCTCTTGCCTCAAATGTCGCACGAAGTCCGCCTGACGGGAAGGAAGATGCATCCGGCTCGCCCTTGATCAGTTCTTTACCGGAAAAGCTCATCAGAACCTTGCCATTTGGCATTGGCGCAGTAATAAAGGAATCATGTTTCTCTGCAGTCACACCGGTCAATGGCTGAAACCAGTGGGTATAATGGGTAGCACCTTTCTCGATAGCCCACTCCTTCATCTCATGTGCGATGACGTCTGCGGTCTCAAGATCAAGTTCTTTTCCCTCATCCATGACTTCATGGAGTTTCTTGTAAACTTTTTTGGGAAGACGTTCCTGCATGACCGTGTCATTGAATACGTTCTCGCCAAAAATGTCTGCAACGTTAAAATAATCACTCATTTTTTACAACATCCTTTCTTTTCACAATCAAATCCCCTGATTGTACACTTATTTACCAAACATAAGTCATTTTACTAAAAAAGGGCATTCCAATAGCTATATTGGAACGCCCTCGTTCTTAACCCATGTTTAATCTAAAACTAAGATACCTCTTTCCAACACAAAATGCAACCTCTTTTTTGAAGTTTTTTACATTTTATACAATTTGACGTTTTTCTCTCAAATTCTACTTCTTTTTTGTTTATTTCTTCACGAAAAAAGGAAGTGTCAAACGGCACTTCCTTTTTTGATTCCTGTTATTATTCAGCTTTTCCAACAGAACCGAACAGTTCCATCTTTTCCTTAACAGTAGCTTTGATTGCATCTGCACCAGGAGCAAGAAGCTTACGAGGATCAAATCCCTTGCCCTCTAAGTCCTTACCAGCCTCAATGTATTTACGTGTAGCATCTGCGAAAGATAACTGGCACTCTGTATTAACATTGATCTTAGATACACCAAGAGAGATTGCTTTCTTGATCATATCAGCCGGGATACCTGTACCCCCGTGAAGAACTAATGGCATAACACCGGTCTTAGCCTGGATTGCATCGAGAGTCTCGAAGCTTAATCCCTTCCAGTTTGCAGGATATTTTCCATGAATATTACCGATACCGGCAGCAAGCATATCAACACCAAGATCAGCGATTGTCTTGCACTCGTCCGGATCTGCGCACTCACCCATACCAACAACACCGTCTTCTTCTCCACCGATGGAACCAACTTCACACTCGATAGAAAGTCCTAAGTTGTGTGCTACATTTACTAATTCTGTAGACTTTGCAAGGTTCTCCTCAAATGGATAATGAGATCCGTCGAACATGATGGATGTGAATCCTGCTTTAATACACTTGTAGCATCCTTCGTATGTTCCATGATCCAGATGAAGTGCTACAGGAACTGTGATTCCAAGTTCCTCATCCATAGCCTTAACCATAGCTGCTACGGTCTTGAAACCTGTCATGTACTTACCAGCACCCTCAGATACACCAAGGATTACAGGACTCTTTAATTCCTGTGCGGTAAGAAGAATGGACTTTGTCCACTCCAGGTTATTGATATTGAACTGACCAACTGCATAGTGGCCTGCTTTTGCTTTTTTGAGCATTTCTGTTGCAGATACTAACATTTGTATTTCCTCCTAATCATAAGTTACCTAGATTATAGTACACTTTTCCCCAAAAATAAAGTTAATTTTTTAACAAAATATTTCAACTCTCTGCTTCAAATTTCGGATGACTACTTCCCGGTGTGCTCCGCCGAATTCACCGTCGAGTGTCCACGGTACTTCTTCCTTCGCCGTAATGTGTACAGCATCGGTTTTAAACGAATAAATCAGATCCGAATCATCAATCATATTTGTCAGGCAGGCAAGGATTTCATTCAGCTCAATCGGATTCTTCGGATTGCGGATCAAAGTCACTTCAAACAGACCGTCATCAAGTTTTACATCATTTCCGGTCATTCCCTTAAAGCCCCCGACAGAAACGGAATTGGTAACCATTCCGTATATAAATTCATCCTGAAACACTTTTCCGTCATATTCCACCTGCATACGGAACGATGGAATGTCCCGAAGCTGTTTGACACCCTCCATAATATATGCCACGTGCCCGAAAATATTTTTCAGCTGCTGGGATGTCTTATAGGAAACCTCTGTAAACAGACCAAAAGCTGCTATATAGACAAAGGTATCCGAATTGAAATCTCCGATATCACATGGAAATCTGTTTTGTCCAACCGCACGTTCCGCTGCCTTTAGCATCTCCTTCGGAATTCCAAGAGAATTGGCAAAGTCGTTTGTACTTCCGGTAGGAATATATCCAATCGGAATATGCAGCTTCGCCTGCATCAGCCCGGTCATCACTTCATCAAGTGTTCCGTCACCCCCACTGCAGACAATACGGTCATATCCCGCACCCTCTTCCACCACCTTGCGCGTCGCATCTGCCTGTGCCTGTGTGGTATAAATTGTCACGTCAAATCCTGCCTTCACCATCATGTCCACAATATCTACAAGATGATTTTTAATCTGTCCTTTTCCTGCATGCGGATTAAAAATAAATAACAGTTTCTGGCTCATACGTAGTTCCCCTTTATATAAGATTTTCTGCAATTGCGGCAAGTTTCCGTAATCTGTGATTCACACCAGATTTTCCGACCGGTGGATCAAGATAAGTTCCCAGTTCCTTTAAAGTTGCCTCGGGATAATCCAGACGTGCCTGTGCAATCTCCGCCAGCGGTTCTGGAATGTTGTCAAACCCTATGGTATCCCGGATCCTCTTGATATCTTCCATTTGTTTCACTGCTGCATTCACCGTTTTGTTGATATTTGCAGTCTCACAGTTTACCTTGCGGTTCACAGAATTGCGCATCTCCTTTAAAATTCTTACATTTTCCAGATTCATCAAAGATACATAAGCTTCCATGACATTCAGCAGATCCACAATCTGTGAACCTTCTTTCAGGTAAACCACCATACGCTCTTTGCGTTCTACAATCTTAGGCTCCGTCTCAAAAAATTCCATCAGTTCTTTCAGCTGCTGTGCCTGTTCAAGCGTATGGCAGACAATTTCAAAATGATAGGATTTATTCGGATCACTGATCGATCCCGCTGCCATAAATGCTCCACGGATAAATGCTCTCTTACAGCATGTCTGCTGCACCAGCATCCCATCCGCTCTCCGGTGATTTATTTTCCGGGACCGGTACGGTTCCTGATCCCAGTGCAGCGTCTGCATGATCTGTAAAACCTCCTGTTTCTCTCCAAATATTTTTTGCAACAGCAGACCATATTTTGTCTGCAGCAAAGAATTTTCGTTGGAAACTACAAGCTTTCCCTCTTCATCCAGCATGCCTTCCAGTTCCAGTATTCCTGCCAGTTCTGCGATCTGGCAATGTCTGCTCCGTCCGAACTGTTTTGCCAGTTCCTCTTTTACTTCACTCGAAAACGACATCCTATTTTCCTCTCAGCGCATCTTTCCCGATATCGCGATGTTCAATTTTCAATCCGTATTCCCGGTTTTTTTTCTGACTCAGACGCTTGTACAATTCATTGGCAAGTGTGACGGAACGATGTTTTCCTCCGGTGCATCCGATGGAAATTACCAGCTGATTCTTGCCCTCGGAAATATAGTGTGGAATCAGAAATGTCACCATATCTTCCAGCTTGTTTAAAAAGATCTTTGCCTCATCATATTTCATGACATACTGCTGGATTTCCACATCATTTCCTGTCTTTGGACGAAGTTCTTCCACATAATACGGATTTGGCAGAAACCGCACATCCATGACGATATCAGAATCTGCCGGAATTCCATACTTGAATCCAAAAGAAAGGATCGTAACATACATGCTGTTAAATTCTTCATCCTGTACAAAGATCTTTTCCAGTTCTGTTTTTAATTCTCTCGTAAGCAGACGGCTGGTGTCGATAATATAATCCGCTTCTTTTTTCAGAAATTCCATTTTCTGACGTTCCCGCATGATTCCCTTATCCACACGCTCTCCCTGTGCCAGCGGATGGCTTCTTCGGGTCTCTTTATAGCGTTTTACAAGAACCGCATCCTCTGCATCCAGAAACAGCACTTCATACTGGACATCCTTACTTTTTAAAATTTCCAGCATATCCTGCACTTTATCCAGATTTTCACCGCTCCGCGCATCAATTCCGATCGCCACATTTTTCATCTGCGTATCAAAATTTGTTGCAAAATCCACAAGTTTATCCAGAAGCGGAATCGGAAGATTATCGATACAAAAGAATCCCATATCTTCCATCATTTTCATTGCTGTACTTTTTCCGGCTCCTGACATGCCCGTCACAATTACAAATCTCATCTAGAACTCTCCTATCATTTTCACTTCCGGTTCAAGTGTCACACCAGACTGTTTTTTCACACGTTCCTGTACATCTTTCATCAGCTGCAAAATCTCTGCTGCGGTGGCATTTCCTCTGTTTATCACAAATCCGCAGTGTTTTTCGGAAACCTGGGCATCCCCAACGGCATAGCCTCTCAGCCCGGCATCCATAATCAGTTTTCCTGCAAAATAGCCTTCCGGACGCTTAAACGTACTGCCTGCACTTGGATACTCCAGCGGCTGCTTCTCCACACGTTTTTCCCTGAGTTCTGCCATCTTTGCACGGATCTCCTGCTCCGGTGCCGGCGTCAGGGACAACTCTGCCTCCAGTACCAGAAAATGATTCTTGGGAATACAGCTGTGCCTGTAGGACAGATCCAGTTCCTCCCGTGAGAGTACCTTTTGCTCACACTCCGGGGTAAGCACTGTCACCTGCCGGATGACATCTTTCATTTCTCCGCCATAGGCACCCGCATTCATGGTCACTGCACCGCCTATGCTTCCCGGAATTCCGGCAGCAAATTGCATGCCGCCCAGACCTGCCGCTTTTGCAGCCACCTGGGAAAGCAGGGCACCTGCCTGCGCACGCAGGATATTTCCCTGCACTTCCACCGCATTCATCTGTGCCCCGACTTCAATAACAAGTCCACGGATTCCTTTGTCTCCAACCAGAAGATTACTTCCGTTTCCGATCACGGTCACTGCAAGCCCTTTCTTTTTCGCCAGGCCAAGAATTACCGGAAGTTCCTGTTTCTTTGGACACACGTAAAGATCCGCAGGACCTCCCACGCGAAATGTCGTGTGTTTTTTCATCGGTTCCTGCTGATATACGACCAGCTCAGGCAATGCCGCCCTGATTTCTTCAAGCCACTGATCCATTATGCCTCCTTCAGGAAAGCCACATAGCCGTGCAATGCCTCATACAGATCCACTTTGCTGATGATTTCCCATGGTGCATGCATATTCAGTACGGCAACTCCGCTGTCAATAACATTCATGCCATAATTTGCAAGAATATATGCGATGGTTCCGCCGCCTCCCTGATCTACTTTTCCAAGTTCTGATGTCTGGAACGATACATCATTATCATCAAAAATTCTGCGCAGTCTTGCAATATACTCTGCATTTGCATCATTGGAACCTGATTTTCCTCTGGCTCCTGTATATTTGTTCAGGACAAGTCCCTTTCCAAAGTAAGCACAGTTACGTTTTTCCATCACAGACGGATAATTCGGATCAAATGCCGCAGATACATCGGAAGAAAGCACTCTGGAATTATGCAGCGCTCTGCGCACTTTCAATTCGCTGTATTCCCCAAGCAGATTGATGATCTCTGCCACACTGTCCTCAAAGAAATGGGACTGCATGCCGGATGCACCGACACTTCCGATCTCCTCTTTGTCTACCAGAAGACATACGCTGGTATGCTGTGGCTTTTCAATCTCAAGCATTGCCGCAAAAGACGGATAAGCACACACTCTGTCGTCATGTCCGTATCCCATGATCATGCTGCGGTCAAAGCCGTAATCTCTGGCAGCCCCTGCCGGGACAACTTCAATCTCCGCAGACAGAAAATCTTCCTCGTCCACACCGTACTCTTTGGACAGAATATTTAAAATATTTGCCTTTACGCGGTCTTTCATGTCTTTTTTCTCTTTTTCATCATCACTTGCTGCCGGAATACTTCCGACAAGCAGATCAAGGTTTTCTCCTTCGATCACCTTGGATGCCTTTTTCTCCATCTGTTCTCCCGCTAAATGAATCAGCAGATCACTCACGCCAAAAACAGGATCTTCCGGTTTTTCTCCGATATTGACCGTAACCGTTGTGCCGTCTTTTTTACAGATTACACCGTGCAGTGCAAGTGGAAGTGTCACCCACTGGTATTTCTTCACACCTCCATAATAATGCGTATCTAACAGTGCCATCTCCGTATCTTCATATAACGGTACCTGTTTTAAATCCATACGTGGGGAATCAATATGTGCGCCGAGAATGTTCATTCCTTCCTCGATGTCTTTTTCACCGATCACAAACAGAGCGAGACCTTTTCCCATATTATTGGCAACAATGCGGTCTCCTGCTTTTAATTTTGTATTCTGCGCAATCTTTTCACTCAGATCTGCAAATCCAGCTTCCTTTGCCTGCCGGTAGAATTCCGCTGCACACTCGCGCTCAGTCTTGCAGGAAGATATAAACTTACGGTATTCTTCCGCAAATGTAAATACATCCTGTCTTTTGGTTCCTTCCGGGTATTTCTCCCACGCATTTTTCTTTTCCATGATTTCTTACATCTCCTCATTTACTCTCGTCTATTCTTCATCGTCACTTTTTGTCATATTTGCCTGAACTCTGCGATACAGTTCCTGTGCCGCATTGTAGCCCATCTTCTTCTGTCTGTGGTTGACAGCCGCAGTCTCGCAGATAACCGCCAGATTCCGCCCCGGACGGATTGGAAGGGAATGGCATACTACCTTGTTGCCCAGATATTCGATATATTCTTCTTCCAGTCCCAGGCGGTCATAATCCGCATCTTTCTTCCAGTCTTCCAGTTTGATCACCAGATCGATCTGCTGCTTTTCCTTGACGCACTCTACACCATACAGAGTCTTTACATCTATGATACCAATGCCCCGCAGTTCAATAAAATGCCGGGTCACTTCCGGAGAAGTTCCGATCAGTGTATGTTCATTGATCTTACGGATCTCCACGACATCATCCGTAACCAGACGATGTCCGCGGCGGATCAGTTCCAGAGCCGCCTCGCTCTTTCCGATTCCACTGTCTCCTGTAATCATGAGACCCTCGCCATATACATCGACCAGAACCCCGTGAACGGTAATACAGGGTGCCAGTTCTTCACCCAGTGTATAGATCAGCTCTGCCATAAATTCAGAAGTCGGACGATCCGTACCAAGAACCGGCACTTCATTTTTTATTGCCTCTTTTAAGAAAATTTCATCTGGCTGCAGACTGCGGCAGAAAATCACACATGGGATATCAAACTTCAGAAACGCATCATAACGGGTTTTCTTTTCCGCATCACTCATCTGCTGGATAAACGTATATTCTACATTTCCAATCATCTGTATTCTTGATTCCTCGAAATGTTCAAAATATCCGGTCAGCTGTAATGCCGGACGATTCACGTCGCTGGAAATAATCTTACATTTTTTCAGATTGATATCCGGCGTAAAATTTTTCAGATTTAAAACCTGCGCAACTTTTGCAACACTAACACTTCCATTTGACATATTCATTTCCCCCTGTGGCTCATATTAAGCAGTACCTGTGCCGGACTGCCTTTTTATAAACAGATTGTACCATGAATCTTCCCATATCACAAGTTGCTAAGCCGGTCCGGAATGCAGGGTATCATATACATTCTGTGCAGCCGCAAGATTCATGCTGTCGGTTTCTGCCAGTTCCTCCACAGATGCGTTTTTCATATTTTCCATAGACTGGAATCTGCGCATCAGTGCCTTTCTTCTGGCCGGTCCGATTCCCTCAATGTCATCTAAAATGGAGTGTACCTGTGCCTTGGAACGCAAAGACCGGTGATACTCAATGGCAAACCGGTGTGCTTCATCCTGAATCCGGGTAATCAGTTTAAATCCCTCTCCATGCCGGTCAATCGGAATTTCCACATTGTGGAAATACAGTCCCCTTGTACGGTGATTGTCATCCTTGACCATACCGCAGACCGGAATATCTAGTCCCAGTTCTTCCAGCACCTGCAGACAGATATTTACCTGGCCGCGTCCGCCATCCATCATAATGATATCCGGGAAGCGTGTAAAACTTCCGACTTCCTGTGGCATATTTTTTTCTTCCAGTTCTTTCTGTTCCTGCATGCCGTGCGTAAACCGCCGGGTCAGAACCTCATGCATGGAAGCGTAATCATCCGGTCCTGATACCGTACGGAGTTTAAATTTCCGGTAATCGCTCCTCTTTGGCCGCCCCTTTTCATATACAATCATGGAACCGACGGTTTCAAATCCGTTGATATTGGAAATATCGTAAGCCTCCATACGGTTTAGGTCTTTCATGCCAAGCAGCTGTTCAATCTCTTTTACCGCGCCGATTGTGCGGCCTTCTTCTCTCTTGATCTTTTCTTTATCCTGACTGAGAACCAGCTGTGCATTTCTTGCAGCCAGCTCCACCAGTTTTTCTTTCAATCCTTTTTGTGGAATTCTTATCGTCACTTTCCGCCCACGTTTTGCAGTCAGCCACTCCTCCAGTATCGGAATGTCTTCGATCGCTTCCTGCAGCATAATTTCCCGTGGGATAAATGGCGTGCCGGAATAATACTGTTTCACAAAATTTACCAGAATATCTCCC
>ENA-OPCU01000395-OPCU01000395.1-human-gut-metagenome-genome-assembly--contig:-NODE-395-length-16696-cov-3.798149_pt1 | contig 16696 bp, 18 predicted proteins | sample MGYA00241255_ERZ501490 | MGnify/ENA primary metagenome ERZ501490 (study PRJEB25962, sample SAMEA2042627) | human gut metagenome | biome: human gut; feature: human-associated habitat; material: faeces... | reverse complement strand
GAGCCGGGCGGCACAGCCATTTCATCTTCCATGCAGCTGAGTTGCAGCCGCGTACCGGGCGGGTACTTGCGGCGCAGGTGCTCGATGTATTCTTTGTTGGGATATTTCATAGGCATTTTCCTTTCTGCATTATAGTGTCAAATCAATGTTAGGGCGGCGGTCACGCTCGTGTTCCTGTTCGCGCTGTTGTTGTTCAGCACGGTCACGGCGGGCTTCGGTGAGGTGTTGCTGCACTTCTAGGGAGTGTTCTGCGATTTTGCGGCAGAGCCGTTCCTCTTGGCGAAGCTGTTTTAGGGCGGTGTTGACCGATTCATGCTGCGATTGTACATCATCGGTTTTGGGTAGTTGCTTACGCTTTGTCTGCAACTGCCCAATTTCTGTTTGCAGGGCTTGTCGGTGAGTTTCCAGCTGTGTCAGCGTATCAATATTGTTTCTGGACAGGAACTCCATCTGTCGGATGCGCTGGTCTAACTTGTAAGCATCCTGCCGCACGGCATAGCTGGAGCGGCTCGGCTTGCGGGGCAGCGCGCCCAATTCGTACAGGTAACGATAATACAGCGCCCGCAGCCCGGTCATCTTGCGATGGGGCTTCTTCCCGCTGTGCAGACGGCCATGTTGGATTGTTGGTGGATTTTCCACATAAGGGTGGTAGCTTTGTGGATATAGGATGCGCGTCTGGATGGCTTCCGGCGTGTACCGCTTGCCCAGCGTTTTGAAGCGAACAAAGCGCTCTTTTCCGGGTGGACGCAAAACGGGATACTTGCGCCCCATGTGGACTTCATACCCTTTGCATTCCATTGCACTAAGAAATTGCCGCCATGTAAGGCTTTGTTGAATCGCTTCGTCCACATCCTGCCGAATAGCTGTGCGCCATGTTGGCTGACCGTTTTTCTCCGCCAGCCACTCGGCGTAGGGCTTTGCTACATGGTTTGAGTTCTCGGTGTCAATGACCGACAGCTTATATTTCCGGCAAAGTTCATCTGACACTGCGCGGATTTCCGTTACATAGCTTTTATAGTTGCTGCGATACTTTTTGCCATCCACACAGCTGACCGAGTTCCAGACAATATGCGAATGGATATGCCCGGTGTTCAGGTGCGTACCGATGACATATTCATACTGCCCACCCAGCACGCGGTCTGCCAGTTCCTTTGCGATTTGATGCGCCAGTTCGGGGGTGACCTCGCCTGCGGCAAAACTCTGCACAAGGTGGTACCCCTGCACACCGCCCGACTTGTGCCACTGTTCCTTGGTTTGGCGCATATCGGCAAAGGCGGTTTCCAGCGTGCAGGCATACGAGCTTTCAAAGCAGGATTGCTCTGTTTTATCGCGGTTGGCGGCATAGTCGAGGGCGTCCTGCAAGGATACCGCCGTGGTCTTTTCTTTGTTCATCACATACTTCACCGCCCGATCCAGACGGCGGACAGGGATCACGGATGTGTAAGCCATATTTCATAGAGCCTCCTAGTAGTTTTCTTTTATCTCGCGCCAGACTTCCTTGGCGACGCGCGTCATCTCGTCCACGCTTTGCTGCCCGGCCATGCCGGTGCTGTTGGCGCGGTGTGCAAGCTGGTTCGCGTTATTGCAGAGTCCGGAAACTTTCCGAACAAGCTCCGCGTGGTGCGTGCAGGGGCACGGATGGATTTCTTTGCCCAAGATTAGGGAGCGCAGGTATTCCTCGCGCGAAAATCCACTTATTTTGACCTGTTCACAAAGATGGCGGTACTCGCGCTCGTTCAGCCGCAGCGGAATGACATGACCGCGTCTGCGCATAGCGGGGGTTTGGGGATCACCCCAAAAGTGCGTTTGGATATCCAAACGCTATGCTTGCAAAACACGACACCCCGCAAAACGGGTCATGACACAAGGTCGTCGCCCTCCGAAACGGCTTTCTTCAAACCGTCCAAGGTCGTCACAATGCGGTTATACTTCTGTGCCAAACCGATCTGCGCGTTGGTGGTCGCATCCTGATTGCGGCTGCAGACCACCAGCATCGGGCAGCGCAGCAGCTTATCCCGCACAATGGCGGTGTATTCGCTGCGTTCCACGGCATCTTCCAGCACCAAATACTGACTGTCCTGCAATTTGGGGCATACCGGCAGGTAGCCCAGCAGGTACACCTCACGGCAATAATTGCGGAGATGTTTGGAGGTTGCGCCCTCACTGGCGCAGATAAAAGCCCAAGGTCGTTTCATTTTCGTGTTTCCTTTCTGAATTTCGGGAGTGAATCAGATTTGATTCACTTTTCGGTATTTCTTGCAAAATAGTGAATCAGTTCTGATTCACTTCGGATTCAAGGGCAGTTTTCAGCCGTTCAGTGCTGCGCTGGAAGTAGGCGTCCGACATTTCAATGCCGACAGCCTCATAGCCTTCCTGCACAGCGGCCAGCACGGTGGTGCCCGCCCCGGCAAAGGGGTCAAGGATGCGCCCGCCCGGCTCACAAATCTGCACCACATCACGCATAAGCTGTAAGGGCTTTTCGGTGACATGGATGCGGTTCTGGGGATTCGGGTAACGGAACACGCCCGGCAGACACCCAACATTTCTCTCAAGCGGCATTTTGCCGTTGGACCCCCACACAATGTACTCGGACTGCTGGCGGAAGCGTCCTTTCTGTGGACGGCTGGCGACTTTATCCCACACGGCTACACCGCGCCAGGTCCAGCCCGCCCACTGCAAAGCCAGCGTCATGGCGGGAAGCTGCCGCCAATCGATGAACAGGCAGACGGGCGCACCGGGCTTGGCAATGCGGCGGGCATCCTGCAGCCATGCCGCCGTCCAGAACATCCAACTCAGCTGATCCATCTGGTCAGAGTCAAAGTCGGGCAGCGCCTTTTCTTTGCTCATGCTGCTGTACTTTTCGTTGGTGCTGCGGTTCTTGGTGGTCTGGCTGCTGCCGCCGCTGGCATAGGGCGGGTCGGTGATGATGGCATCGAAGCTGTTCGGCACAAACTGGCGGATAATTTGCAGGGAATCCCCATGCAAAATCGACCAGCGGTCACCGCCGCAGTGTTCGGGCATCCGGAAATCAGGGTCGAGAATGTTGAGCGTTTCGGGAGTGTTCTTCAAAGGCATCTTCCTTTCATTTTATCGTTCAAAATCATGGGTACGGGGTTCTTTCGGGGGCGGGGTCCGGCTTGCCGTCTGCACAGAAACACGGTCATCTTCGAGTACAAAGCAGTCCTGCGTCCTGTTGTCGAGCTTAGTGCCGGGCAGGACAACGGCATTGCCGCGGCAAACTACATTGCCGGAGATTTCGCCATATACACGGGCACTGCCATCAATAGTCGGTGCGCACAGTGTCTGCTCATCCTGCCGAATCACGGCATACCCGCAGACACAGCTTTTGCCCGTGAGCAGCCCGCCGCATACGATGGCATCATCCTGCACAGTGGCATCCCCCATTACGGTGGCGTTCTTGCCGACATAGGCATTACCTCTTGCAACGGCGTGATCTGTAAGGACTGCATCCCCGCAGACAACTGCATTTTCACAGGCGATGGCATCCGCTGAAATCCACGCGCGACCCTCTTGGTCGAGGTTGTCATAGCTTTCCACATAGCCGCCGAGCATCCCCGCAAGGACATCCTCGGTTAAGTCTGTCACCGCGCGGATGCGGTGCAGGTTGGGATTGTCGGGATGGGCAATGTCGGTGATCTCGTATTTCTTCATCTGGCATCACCCCGGTCACGCTTGGGCGTAGGGCTGGGCGACAGTTCGGTTTCCACATACTCGGAAACGATGCTGAGTGCTTTCTGGTAGCTGTCGCAGGACATAACGCGGTCACGCATTTCTTTGGCTTTGTCACCTTGCCCGCTGCTTTTCAGCAGCCGGGATGCGCGACCCATGATGGCGAAAATGTTGCCGTCCTGCCCAATCAGCTGCATCTTGGGGCGCAGAAAATTCTTTTCCGGTTTCGGGATTTTCTCAAAAGATGGCGTCATCTTGAATCCATCTTCCTGCCAGAAATGAACAGCCAACGTGCCGTCATCCACACGAATATCTCTCTGCTCAAAGCCCTCACCCCAGCCGTCGCTGTACTGACCGGAAATGTAGTTGCACAGGACGGTCTGCTCATCATCGAGCAGAGTTTCTTTCAGTTCCACGGTCAGACACCCGCACAGTTTGTTGCCGCAAATTTCCACAGACGGCACAGCACTTACCACCTTGCTGCGGACGGAATCGTCCTCGTGGTAATACTGCATCAGGTCGCCGTTGAAATCTGCAATGTCCTTTTTCACGGCCTCATCAACAGCATCGGCATACTGCAGCAGGTCATGACCGTCCAGCGGGCAACCCTCATACTCGTCGTAGAACTCGTCCTCATAGTCAGGTTCATTTGGGAAAAAGTCCGCAGTCAGCGGAGAATAAAATTTCATCTGCAAATCATGTCACCTCTTTCCGCCGCACAGGTCGTGGTCGATCTGTGCAGCATAGTAGTTTTCTATCGTCAGCGGCGCATTGTAGAGCGCCGCCAGTAAGTATTGCTTGATGTTTCGGATGCGGGGCGGGTTGTCCTTGAGGCAATCCAGAACATACTGGATATGTTCTGCGTTCAGCTTGAGAAATCTGGATTTTACTACCTCTGCAGGCATATTTTCGCCAGCGATACGGATAGCAGCCCGTTTGGAACAAACCACATCCAGCATCAACTCCACCAGTTCATCCAATCGCATCGTATCCATCGGGTTATTCTGCGCCAAAATCGGATACTCGATATTTTTCAGCAGCAGGGCGCGGTACTCTGCCCGCTGGCCCGCCGCGCGGATAGGATTCGATACGTTATTTGTTTCTTCTTTCTTTATTTCTTTAGTATTTAATTGTGCAGGATTTTCCTGTACAGGTTTTTCCCGTTTAGGCTCTGCCTGTTTTGGTTGGGCACACTTAGGCGTTGCTTCTTCGGGACCCTGTTCCGGGGGCTGCGGCTGCTCTAAAACCGTGTACTCCATACCGCGCATCTGACCGTTCTTGTCGCGGATGCGGCGGCGGATAATATACCCCGCCGCTTCTAACTCGCGCACGGTGGCACACACGCTGTCCACACCCTCTTTGCAGATGGACGCCAGCCCTCGCGTGGTATAATCCCAATCTTCGGGCAGAGACAGCATCAAAGATAAAAGCCCCTTCGCCTTGAGCGAAAGAGCCTTGTTGCGCAGATGATGGTTGGACATAATGGTATAATTTTGCGTCTTTTGTACACGGAACACAGCCATAACAGATACCTCCTATGCGCCCGCAGTGGGCGAACGATTTCTGACTTTCATGTTGATTTCTCTCTATCGGCAAACTGCGCGGTGGGCGGCAGTTCTTGCCATCAGGTTGTTTTTTGCCATATCAGCGTAATCTCCATTCTCGATGCTAGGCGGCAGGTCGCAAACTTGATACTTTTCTCGGTAAAGGTTCTGAATGTTGACACTCGCCATGCGCCCTTTGGCATCGTTGTCCAGCCGCAGTTCTATCGTGGTGATCTCCGGGTGCTGGCGCAGAAATTCCTGCAAGGCCAGTGGCTCCTTGCCAGAGGACGAGACCCCGCCCAGCGACAAACGGTATTTGTCCGCAGCATCGCCGCAGAGCGTCATCTCGGCCATGGCATCTATGGCGGCTTCAAACACGGCCACGGTAGTGCCGGGCTGCATCGGCGGGATGCAGAATCCGTACTGTTTCTGACTGCCGGGAGCCTCCCTCTTGAACGGTTTCCCATAGTCATAAATACCGCGCAGAGCAGCATATTTCGGCACACCCTGCGGGTCTTTGCCCAAGAAAACACAGTTGTGATATTCTGCACTTTCGTACAGAATTTTTCTCTCAATACAGTACCGGATGGTGGGCAGTGAGATGCCGCGCCCCAGCAGATACCGCGTTACGCGGTCATTATTCAGCGCGGGGTTCGGCAGACGGAACAGCGGGCGCTCGCGCTCCACCGCTTCATGTTGCACGGGGATGTACATCGGGCTTTCCTCACATAGCAGCTGCACCGCCTCTACGAACGGTACACCTTCCACATAAATCAAATATTTCAGCGCCGACTTGCCGCCGATGTCGCGGCTTTTCCAGTGCCACACACTGGATTCGCCGTTTATCTTGAAGCTGTCATGCTCCGCAAGCTGGTACTCGCCCCGCGCGCTGCTTTTCACCAGCGAACCGGGTCTATACCGCCGCAGAAATTCTATCGCCGTCATCCGGTTGGCGGCATCAATTTGTTCTTTACTGACGCGCGGCAATTACACAATGTAAGCGGCGAGGTCGCTCATATGTTCAACATTTTCCCACGGAAAATCCTCGCGCCCGAAGTGACCGCCCGCCGCCGTGCGGGAGTAGATGGGGTTCAGCAGGTTCAACTGCTTGATGATGCCCGCAGGGGTCAGGTCATACACCTTGCGCACCGCTGCTGCCAAACAGTCATCCTCGCAGATGCCGGTGCCGAAAGTGTTCACATCCACCATGACAGGGTCTTTTCCCCCGATGGCATACGCCAGCGTGACCTGACAGCGGTCGGCAAGATGGGCGGCGACCATGTTTTTGGCAATGTACCGCGCCATATATGCGCCGCTGCGGTCTACCTTGGTGGCATCCTTGCCGCTGAACGCACCGCCGCCGTGGGGCGCAAATGTGCCGTAGCTATCCACCATGAGCTTGCGCCCGGTCAAGCCGGTATCGGCATCCGGGCCGCCCTGCACAAACTTACCGCTGGGGTTCAGGATGATTTCCGCGTCATCGGCGGGCATACCGTCAAAGGCCAGCGGGAACACATATTCGTCCAGCAGATCCGCCAGCTTATTGATGTCGGTGTCCTCCTTGTGCTGCACAGAGACGACCACCGTGGTGATGCGCACGGGCGTGTCGCCGTTGTATTCCATCGTGACCTGCACCTTGCCATCCGGGCCGATGTCGGGGATAACGCCGGTCATGCGGGAGATTTCCAACAGCGTTACAAGGCGCTGCGCCGCCACCACAGGCATGGGCAGATATTCGGGCGTCTCGTTGCAGGCGTAGCCAACCATAACGCCCTGATCGCCCGCACCGAGGGTGTCCTCGTCCTCTCCCTCAGCCAATTCCGGCTCGACAGCGCCCGCAATGTCGGGACTCTGGTCGTGGATGTAGCAGTCGATTTGGTACGCCTTCGGGTCATAGCCGACATCGCGCAGGGTGTCGCGGACGATGTTGAACACATCCGGCTTAGCGCTGGTCGTGATTTCGCCCGCCACAATAATGTGACCGTGGGTTGCCATTACCTCACAGGCCACGCGGCTGGCGGGATCATGCTGCAGACAGGCGTCCAGCACGCTGTCGGCAATAAGGTCGCACAGCTTGTCGGGATGCCCGCGCATGACGGATTCTGCGGTGTAAAAACGGGGATGCTCGTTTTCTTTCATGGTTTCGGTATTTTCAAAAATGTCGTTCATTAGTTCTTCTCCTTGCTTGTTGGATGATTTCGGACAAAGGAAAAAGCCCGCAGGCGGGCTGCGGGCGAAGAGGATCGTATTCATATCAGCGCTCCTGTTCTTGGCGCGGGGGCTGCCTTGTTGCCTGCATAAATTGCGCGTAACCTTCCGGCGTAGTGTGTTCCACACACAGGGTCTTGCCCAGCAGGAAAAACAGCTGCGGGTCGTGGTACATTTCCTCGTAGTGTTTCATCTGCTTGGGCGTAAGGTCGGTAAAATCATCGCGGGTCAGGCCGCAGACAAAAAACGTGCCATGAATGATGTCATAGTCACCCAGCATACGGTTCAGCGGCAGGTTTTCTGCAATACCGTTGTCATTACAGACATTATGTGGTGCACCACATAACGTTTGTAATGAGTAGTTCCTACAAATGAGTAGTAATTGAGCAAAATGCCCAGAATCCCGGGCGTTTAAGCATAATTTACTACACATAATCAGAAAGTTTTCTTTCCAAATTGTGTTAACCATTGCAATAAATCTTCATCCTCCTCCCAAGGCATTGTGGTATTGGGTGTGTAATTCGGCACTTTCTCCTCAAATACTTTTCGCTTCATCTCTGCATCGATGCGAGCGTAAACCTCTGTTGTAGAGATGTCTGCATGCCCAAGAAAATCTCGAATATATATCATGTTAACACCAGCTCGCAGCAAGTGCATGGCTTTGGTGTGGCGTAATACATGAGGAGATATATTCTGTGGTTCAAGTACCGGAGATGCCTTTGCCGCATACTTCTTCAGAATATAGGTGACTCCATAGCGAGATAAAGCCTGCTTTTTTGCATTATAAAATAGCGGAATCATCTGAGACTGAGAATCGGAATGAAAGCTGCGGATATATCTGTCCAACAGTTTGCAGGTATCCTTCATCAGGGGAACCTGACGAACTTTTCGTCCTTTTCCAGTTAGAATAACCATTGGGGGGTGTGTTAGACGGACATCTTTCAGCCTAAGATCCACCAATTCCTGTACCCGTGCGCCAGAGTCATACAGTAGTGCAAGAAGTGTCAAATCTCGGAGCCCTTGTCGGGTAGATGCATCTGGTTGGGACAGAAGAAGTGACAGATCATCCTCCGTCAAAAACGGTATCAATGCCTTTTCGTACTTTTTGGGTCGCAGATTAATAATGTCAACGCAGTTTTCTATGTTTTCCGGAAACTTGTACTGTACAAAATGAGCAAAGGCCTTTATGGCGGCAAGTCGCTGGTTTCTTGTTGTAACCGCAATATGGCGGGATGTTTCTAACCAATCCAGAAATTCAGAAACAAGTTCCATATTCAGATAGCGCAATTCTATATAATTTGCGGAGATGCCTTTCTTTTCTTGAAAAAATAGAAGGAGTTGCTTGAAAGTATCTCTGTATGAATTGGTGGTATTGGGACTCACCCCGCATGTAGTAGGCAGATAGATTGAGAAATACTCGGTCAGTGCTTTGGTAAAGTCAGTTTTCCTCATCCGTCTCACCTCCAACCGGAATAATGCCGACAAATGCTCTGTCAAGTTTTTGGGAAAGTTCCGGGAACGAAGCAACCGTCAGGTGAATATACCAACAGGTTTCACGGTAACTCTTATGTCCCAAATACGCGGCAAGGCGAGGAACGATTACCATGGGATCATACCCATCAGAAAGTTGTTTTTCCAGTGTATGAACTGCGAATGTATGCCGAAAATCATGCACACGAGGGCCATTGCCGGTGTGAGGAATATTGCATGCGAATAGCAGCTCGCGAAAATTATCATAGATTGTTTTAATAGAATAATGGCCACAAGCAGATGGAAAGAACCATTCTCTTTCATCTGGTAACTGAGCAGAGTAGCTTCGGAGATACTCTATTACGCTATTGTGGACAGGGACAAGTCTATCCTTACCTCCTTTCCCGTTGTGTACAGTAATAATGCCTGTATCCAAATCGACATCCTTCACTCTTAGCCGGAGCACCTCACCTATACGAAAACCACAGCAATATAAAAGCCGGATAACAGCAGGTATGACCAGATGCCTTGTTGGCGCATTATTCCTGACCGGCAGATTATCTGCTGCATATAATAATCGCCGTATTTCTTCAACAGTAAATATATGCGGGGTAAAAGTCGAACTGTTCTTTAGTTTGCTGGTATCCGGGACATAGGAGATTCCGTCCTGCGTGTATGCAAATTTTGCAAAAGCGCGTATCGCATTATGTCTGACTATTTTCGAACGGTTTGAAAGATATGGCTTTAATAAATCCCATGCGTCAATAAGCTCTTTTGTCACCACGGGGGCATCCGAGAGTTCCTTTGAAAGGCAGTCCAGTTCCTGCATATAATAGCCGCAATGCACGGAGGTATATCCCTCATTTTGTCGAGATTCCAGATATTTCCATATTATTGGCGCAAGCTGGCTTGTGAAAGTAAATTGTTTCATAGTAATCCCTCCAAACTCAGCGAACATAACCGCATATGTTCAATATCGACCCGCAAGTAGGTTTCTGTTACACTGATGTTACTGTGACCGAGGATTTGGGACACATCCTGCACCGGAGTGCCTTTTCTCAGCATATTTGTGGCAAACGAATGGCGGATAGTGTGTACGCCTGTGTGCCTCTTTGTTGGGATAGCAATCCCTGCTCTGCGTAAATACTTATGAAATTCCGGATTGAAATTGTTATGCTCACCCAATGGCTGAAACGGTGCGTTATGGCTCAGAAAGATAAAAGCCGAGGAGGACTGTGGGCGGCCATCTTGCAAATAAGAAATAATCGCCATACCTAGCTCTTTGCTGAGTGGCAGACTCAAGGCGTTCCCTGTCTTCTGCTGAGAAAGTGAAATGCAGTTTTCCTTCCAGTTAATATTTGAAAATTTGAGTCCCAAAACGTCGCTTATCCTTAACCCTGTTCTTGCAAGAAGCAGAAAAATCGCGTAATTCCGCCTTCCAACTGGATTGGCAGTATCGATGACTGCAAGAATCTTGTCGATTTCTTCAGGACTCCATACCTGTGGAATCTGGGGTGCAGTGCGTTTGAAGTTTGGGAGTTGAAGGGAATAATCCAAATCCGTATATTTGTGGTCATAAAGCCAGTGCAGGTAAGCACCAACTTGTCGGCATCTTGCTCTACGAACATTCATGCATATTTCTGAAGCATTGCTCATAGCCGTGGAAAAACAGTTGATAGTCTCCGCATTTATGCTTTTGATGTTCTGTGTGTTTGATGAATGAACAGCAAGCAAGAAAAGCCTCAATGCTGCTATTGTGTTGTCCATCCACGATCTCGAAAAATTCTGCATTTTGCAATAACTCAAGTAGTCGGAAAAAAACTTATCGAAACAATCGTCATCAATAGAAGCAACGCCATAAACTTTACGGCGGCACACTGTTCCCGTGCGAAAAATCTCGTCCAATGCATTCATGTGACGCCGTGCATGGCGCATTCGACCGTCAAGAGTCTGATCTATAGCGTGGACATCGACTCCGAAGTATTGAAGCAAAAACTGCTCTGCAGTTTCACGGCTATAAGCGGGAGAGGCTGAATACGAAAGAAATCTGTTCCATGTAGCTCTATAAAACCCAAGAGTACTTTTCTTGTAACCCTGACCGAGTAGCCATTGCTCGGTCTTTTCCATCAATTCCTTGATTGGTATTGTTGCTTCAGACATTATAAAACCTCCTGATGTTATTTGCAGAGCATTGTGTCTCTACATTATGTAGAGTATCACAAAAAGCTACCGGCTAAAATACAAATGAAATCAGGAGGTACGAAAGGAGATGTCAATTATGCTACACATAACATATAACTACGCATTACAGACGATACAGGCGCTATCCCGCCAAGGGTACACTGCCTCGATGGTGCCGCCGACAACTGCCTGCTCGGCTTCAAGGGTGTGTTCAATGTCGGCTTCGCGGGGGGATTTTCCGGGTTCAACGATCAGAACTTTCATCGGCATCCTCCTCATCAGAAGTTTCTTTCAGCGCATTTTTCCGCTTAACGGTCAGCAGCACGATCACTGTCGCAGATGCAAAGGACACGACCACAATAGCCAGCAGCGGGAAACCATCTCCTGTCTGCGGGAGGGTCTGCACCTTGTGCGGCGTAATAACCGGCGTGGGAACAGGAGTGGGCGCCGGGGTTGCAGCGGGTGTCGGCTGCGGTGTGGGAACAGGCGTGGGCGCGGGGGGTTCTTCGCGGGGCGTGGCTTCGTCTATCATCTGAATTAGTCGCTTGTCAGCGCGCACCCATTCGGCATCGGCATTTTCGCGGACGAACAGGCAAACATTTTCGTCTGCCTGCTGTACCTTGAACTGCACCGATTCGGCAATTTCAAAGCCAGCCGGGGCTGCATCTTCGGTCAGGGTGTAGATGTACTCTTTGGCTTCGCCTGACAGCTTGAGAAAATCATTTGAAATGGGAACACGATGCGTTTTGTAGTTGGTTGTCCAAGTGTCGACGACCTCATCATTCGCATCACGGATCGTCAGCGTAGCTCCCGGCAGCAGATTACCAGCAATATCTGTCTTGTCGATATCCAGTACCGGCGCGTCCTGCATTACAATGGTTGAACCATTCATTTTCGACCAGTCATCGTCCGTTTTTACATACACCTCATTGACCTGCTCTGTACCGTTCTGCACCAGCTTGAACACGATGCTTTCGGCTTCGGCGTAGCCGTCCGGGGCGCGCTTCTCCGTCAGGGTGTATTCCTTTTCCAGTTCCAACCCACGCACGGTGTGCGGCACTTTGCCGGAGGTCCAGCCCTCGACCAGATTGCCGTCTGCAGCACCATACCAGTAATATTCCTCCGATTCCTTGCCCATATCAAAGCAGGATCTGTAGGTGTTATCATAGAACAGGCCAAACACTGCATTTTTATGTAAGGTAATAAAAAACGGAATAGATTTGTAGAGGGACTTGAAATTGTCCATCTGCGGAGCCGGATCATCCGTATTCCACATCACATATTCATAGCCGCGCTTGTCCATAAAGCCGGTCTTATCCCCAAGTCCGTAAAAGGCTTCATCACCCTCAAGCTGTTTGACAACCTCTACCGCTTCCGTGCGCTGCTCCTCTACACTGTGTCCCTCTGCTTCTTTTAATGCCTTCAGTTCATCACTCAGACCAGCGCAGATCTTTCTGCTGCCCCGGTAGTCCCGGCACAAAACGGTGCCGTCCGCTTTATAAAAATCGACCTTGAAATCATCGTAAATCCGTGCAGTCACTGCATCTGTGGAAATTTCTACTGCACCGTCTGCTTCTGCCGCCGTAAAATCAACTGCAACAGACTTGTCTCCCTCAATGGCCTTAGAGCGATGCTCTTCACTCACCACTCCCGAAAATACATTAAAAATCTCCGGTGTGAGGATCTCCACGCGTCCCGTTCGTTTCTCAAACTGAAAAACAACACGATTGCCCTGCTTTTCCCAACTGCATAATTTTCCGAATTCCATCAGTCTTTTGCCTCCTTTACAGAACTATAATCTCTCGGAATCTTCAGCCCAATGAAATCAAAGCTTTCAGATCCCTCTTTTTATAAAATCCCCCACTTTTTTGCCAAAATCGCTTGACAAATCTATCAAAAAATGCGGCGCTCCGCGCCCTTGATCAAAAGTACATTTTTCGATTGGAGGCGATTTTTTGTTACCTGTTAATTGCGGTAGTCATGCCGACTACCAGAACCTTGTTGTTGAAAATCTTCGTAAATATTATCCTAATCCAGATCTTCTTGCTCGTTCCACCTGGGATATCATTGAACGCTTTTGGCATCTGGATCTGTCTGATACGGACACCCTTTTAACTCATAAATATTCCAAATTTGGCCCTGCTCCAAGAACTCCTTCCTGTATGCAACGTTCTTATCTGCTTTCCATTGACTTTAAAGTTTCCTCGATTACCGAATGGGCCGCCCAGCTTAAGATGAATCCTCTTTTTGCCATCCTCAGTGGTTTCCAAGTCGGTGACACTCCAGGCGTTGGGACTTTTTATGATTTTATGAAACGCTTATGGGACTCTGATGATCCCCATATGACTTCTCACATCCATCCATTAAAAGCAAAAGTGAAAAAGCCAGATGCAAAAGGCGAAAAGGCTGCTTCTGTTGAAAAAGTAACCGTTGCTGAACTTCTACCTCAGTTGGAAAAGACTGCCTTTCCTCTTAATGACCAACCCTATGCTTCTCTCTTTAAAATTTATCAGAAAGAATTCCTGGATGTCTCGGTTGAAAAGGGATTGATTCATAAGGATAGCCTTGCCCTTGCTGGTGATGGTACAACCGTTGTCACCTCACACAGAGAACGTAAAAAACGTATCTGCAAATGTAAAGAAAACGGCATCAACGACTGTAGCTGTGACCGTTACTTTTCTCAGCCTGACTGCGATATCGGCTGGGATTCCTCGCGCGACTGCTTTTATCATGGGTATGATTTATATATGCTGGTCGATTCGCAAAGCGATCTTCCGGTATTTCCCCACTATTCCTATGCTTCCAAACATGATTCGCACGGATTTCTTCAAGCTTTTTTCCGAATGAGAGCATTCCTTCCGGATTACAAAGTATCAAAAGTTCTTTTGGATTCTGCGCACGATGCCATGCCTTACTATCAATACTTCAAACGGCAAAACATCACTCCATTTATTGATCTGAATGGAAAAGGCGGCAGACCGCCTGTATATAAGAACAACTTTACTATTGATAAAGATGGCGTTCCTGTTTGCCCATCTGGACACCGAATGCGGCGCGATGGCATCGAAGTTGCAAAAGGCCGGATGAAATTCAAATGCCCGAAGATCAGCCATACAGGCGGCTGTATTTCCTGTACCTGTGACAAGCCATGTTCAAAGGCCAAATATGGGCGTACTGTTCATTTGATCTTAAATGACAATCCAAGACTGTTTAACAATCCACCAAGAAGCAGCAAAGAATGGAAACTGGAATACAATGCAAGAACATCTGCGGAGCGTTCAAACAAACGCGAGAAATTAGACTTTAAATTAGAAGACGGCAGACACCGCTCTACTAAGATGTGGTACTGCCGCCTCTATCACATCCTGATGCTGCAACATCTGGATGCATGGGATTTGCCATCTGAATCTCCACTAAGAAAGTTGATTTTGAATGCAGCATAATCCTATGACTATCATACCACGCATAGAGACGTAGTGGAAGCTATGTTTATTTCTCATGCAATTTTTTTGCTCCACAAACAATATTTACTTTTCAAGGTTCACTGCCAGAGTTTCGCTGGCATGATCAATCAGAATTCCGAGAGATCATCAGTAAAAAGCAGATACTTTGGCTGGTGCAAGCTGCAGTGCTAAAATTGCCAGCAGGCATCCCAAAATCCCTGCCTCCTTTTTTCCGGCACCAAACAATGTATGGAAAAATTGATACAAAAAAATCAGCACAGCTATGCTCAGTAATCCGGATAACAAAGCTGGTGTCAGATGATAATACTGTTCTCCCCAAATCCCTGGCTGAAGTGCCATGAGAAAAATAGAAGAAAATGTTCCCTGCCAGCTTCCAAAGGCATCTGTTACTGTTTTACATGCGCCGCTAAACGCACCTAAAACGCCTTTTCCATGCACCCATGCCAGATGACTGTTTGCACCATATTCAAAATCATCTCCCTGTGGATAAACATACTTTCCTGACCATGCAAGCATAAGCCAGGTTATAAAGAGCACTACGAGTAAAACTGAAAACAGCCATTTCCAGTCATCTTTCTTTTCCACTGTTTCTTTTTTCAACACATGCCCACAAATCCAGCCGGTTCCATCTATCACAACTGCAATCCACCAAAGGGTTGTCAAAATCTGAAGAAAAACTCTGACAGAATTAACAGATTCCATATCTCCGATTCTGACTACAACAGCCTGATAACAAAACCATACGGAAGCCGTTCCAAAGAATATCCGAAGCAGAGCCCCCTCATATAAACTTCGATCTGAAATTCTGACTGCTATCACGATAGCAACTAAAATTGCCGCTGCTGTCAGGAACAAATGAAATACACCGAACCATTTTTCTGCATAATAGATAAAATAATAGGCAGATACAGCCGGCACTTTAAATACAGAATAAGAAACAACCTGATCCTGTGCTCCCAATGCCAAAAACAGGAGCAGCGGAAGCAATATTGCTCCCGCTATCCACCACACTTTATTTCGTACCGTTCTCTTTTCCAGATTCATTTTCTACTTTCCACTAACCTTATTCTTTCGTATCTTTCCCCACAATCTGCAGTCGGAATTCAAAATCCCTTCTGTCCTTCACGCCAAGATTATGCAGGATAAGGCCCGCAAACAGGGACTGTAATGCAGCTAATCCTGCAAATCCACAGGCGATCAGTGTCGGGAACTTCGGCACCAGACCAGTCTCCACATACTCGATTCCAACCGGAATAAAGAACCCAACTGCAATCACAAACAGCAACAGCGACAACAGCCCGAAAAATGCAAAGGGGCGATACTGACGGAACATCCGGAAAATCGTTTTCAGCACGCGAAAACCATCCGAATACGTATTTAACTTGGATTCGCTGCCCTCCGGACGGTCACGGTATGTGATCACAACATTATCTACCTGCATATTGTTATAAACCGCATGGATCGTCATCTCCGTTTCGATTTCAAAGCCACGGGACAGTACCGGGAATGTCTTGACAAAACGGTAGGAAAATGCACGATATCCCGTCATAATATCCCGAATATCCGATTTGAACAGTGCATTGATCGACGCACGGACCAGACTGTTTCCCATATTATGGAAAGGACGTTTATTCTCTTCAAAATACGTTGAAGACAGTCTGTCACCCACTACCATGTCTGAGTTGCGTTCCAGCACCAGGTCCGCCATTTCTCGCGCATTTTCCATCGGATAGGTATCATCACCGTCTACCATAATATAACACAGTGCATCAACCTCCTGAAACATTCGGCGGATTACATTGCCTTTCCCCTGCTTATATTCCTGCCGTACCACTGCACCGGCCTTTTCTGCCAGCTCTGCAGTGCGGTCGGTAGAATTGTTGTTATATACATAAATAACAGCCTCCGGAAGCGCTGCTTTTGCATCCCGGACAACCTTTTCAATCGTTTTTTCTTCGTTATAACAGGGAATCAGTACCGCTATTTTATCCATCCGCGTTCTCCTTTTTATTCATGACAATAGAATGCACTCAAAACGTGCACTCTATCGTTTTCTTACTTTCTGTGCCAGATCCAATGCATAAACCGCCTGCTTTTCTACGCTCCGATCCGGAGAAACATGAAACACAATGGCATCTT
>ENA-OPCU01000366-OPCU01000366.1-human-gut-metagenome-genome-assembly--contig:-NODE-366-length-17589-cov-3.381145_pt1 | contig 17589 bp, 17 predicted proteins | sample MGYA00241255_ERZ501490 | MGnify/ENA primary metagenome ERZ501490 (study PRJEB25962, sample SAMEA2042627) | human gut metagenome | biome: human gut; feature: human-associated habitat; material: faeces... | reverse complement strand
CATTTGCAAAGTTTATGACAGAGGATCAGATGAATGCCCTTGTTAAGGCTATGGACGGTGAAGCAGGAGATCTTCTCTTATTCGCTGCTGATAGAAATAAGATAGTATGGAATGTTCTTGGCGCATTAAGAGTTGAACTTGCAGGTCAGATGGGTCTTGCAATTGCGGCTGTATCAGGTTACTTTACAACTATTTCGTCATTCACAATGACACTTCCTGGTATTGCAGGTCTTATTCTTTCAATCGGTATGGGCGTTGACTGTAACGTAATTACAGCAGAACGTATTAAGGAAGAATTAAAGCAGGGCAGAACTCTTGACGGTGCTCTCGAGCGTGGTACAAAGAATTCACTTTCTGCTATCATCGACGGTAATATGACAGTTATTATAGTATCTGTTATTCTTATGCTTGTATTCGGTCCTTCAAACATTCTCTCAATCATCTTTGGCGAATCAACAACCGGTACAATCTACTCATTCGGTTACACACTCCTTGTTGGTGTAATTGCTAACTTTATTATGGGCGTATTCCTTACCCGTGTAATGCTCAGAAGTATTTCAGGCTTTAAGGTATTCCGCAAAAAAGGCTTGTACGGAGGTGTTAAGAATGGCTAATGAAAGCACAAAATCCGCTAAGGTTAATGGTCAGCTTTCTGTTGAAGAAGTAAGTGAAAAATTCAACGGCGGCAGAAAGATTATTGACTTTACAGGTCACAGCAAAATTTTCTTTGGCATTTCCATCGCAATTATTGTAATCGGTATCATTTGTAACTTCATTTTCGGTACTACACTTGACATACAGTTTTCGGGCGGTGCGTCAGTAAAATACAGTTATTCCACAGATATTTCCGAATCCGAACTTACTGATTTTATTCAGTCACATACAGAGGCAAGAATTACTACTTCTTATTCAACAGATATGGTTGGTAATTCCAGTCATAATGTTGCTGTTCAGTTCTCCGGAAACAAGGCTATTGATACTAACATTCAGTCGACACTTCTTGAAGATCTCAATAAACAGTATCCTGATGCAGGCTTTAAAATTCTTGAGTCGGGTTCTATTGACGCTTCAATGGGCTTTAACTTCCTCTTAAAGTGTCTTACAGCTGTTGCAATCGCAAGTATACTTATGGTTATTTATGTAACACTCAGATTTAAGAAAATCGGCGGTCTTTCAGCCGGTGTTACAGCTCTTATAGCACTTTTCCACGATGTTATTATGATTTACTTTATGTATGTAATCTTCCGTATGCCGATTGATTCCAACTTCATTGCCGTAGTTCTTATGATTCTCGGTTACTCACTTAACGATACAATCGTTATTTACGACCGTGTTCGTGAAGAACGAAAAGCACTTGGCAGAAAAACAGATGCAGGTATGGTATTTAATCTCAGTGCTACAAAGTCGCTTAAGAGAACAATTATTACTTCTGTAACAACTCTTTCAGCAATCTTGATTGTATATATTGTTGCCTTAGTATATAATATCTCTTCGGTACAGGCTTTCGCACTTCCGATGATTATCGGTATCATTTCAGGTTGTTATTCTTCTATCTGTATTGCAGGTCCTCTTTGGGTACTTTGGCAGAGAAAGAAAAAGAACAGCAAAAAGAAATAATGCGTTTGCTTTAAATTTTATTTAATAATTATGGGCTGCGATATTAATAAATTTCGCAGCCCTGAATTTATATGTGAAAGCATATTATTGTATATTTTATGGTAAAACTATTATGGGGTAATCTTTACTGTAATCAGGGGTGTTATATGAAAAAAATCTTTTCGTTTTTATTGGTAATCATATCAATATGTTCTTTATTACTTTACGGTTGTTCAAGCAATGAGCAAAACAGCAGACAATCCGAAAAATTAAGTATAGTAACTTCTATTTTTCCGTATTACGATTTTGCAAGAAATATTGTCGGCGATAAAGCAGATGTAAAGTTATTGCTTTCACCCGGTAACGAACCGCATCATTACGAACCGTCACCGTCCGACATTGTTGCCATAGAAGAATGTGATATATTTATCTATAACGGCGGTGAAAGTGACGAGTGGGTTGAAAATGTGCTTGACTCGCTTGAAAATAAAAATATTACTGTTCTGAAGATGACCGATTATGTGTCACTTCTTAATGAAAAAAATCCTGACCATACTGACGGTGATGAGGCAGATGAACATATATGGACTTCTGTCAGAAATGCCGAGCAGCTTGCAAAGAAAATATCGGATGTTGTTACGGAAAAGGATAATAAAAATAAATCTGAATATGAAAACAATACAAATCAGTATCTTTTAAGTCTTGATGAACTTGACAAAGAATTTACCGATGTTGTTAATAATAAAAAGCGTGACACTGTTGTATTCGGCGACAGATTTCCGTTTTTGTATTTTATGACCGATTACGGACTTAACTACGAATGTGCGTTTCCGGGCTGCAGCAGTGAAACCGAACCGAGTCTTGACGTAGTGACAAGACTTATTGATTATGTAAGAGATAATAATATTCCTGTTGTGTTTCACCTTGAAATGTCAAACGGCAAAATTGCGCAGTTGATCGGTGATGATACCGGAGCTGAAATTTTGCAGTTTTCGTCGTGCCATAATATTACAAAAGATGAATTTAATAACGGAGAAGATTATATTTCTGTTATGAAACAAAATTGCAGTGCATTAAAGGAGGCTTTATCTTAATGTCATTAATTGATTTTAATAAGGTAACTATTGGCTATGACGGCAAAAGTGTAATTTCGGATCTTAGTTTTCAGATAAAGCCGAATGAATATGTTTGCATAGTTGGAGAAAACGGTTCAGGTAAGACGACACTTATGAAATGCTTACTTGGACTTATTCCGCCTTTATCGGGTAAGATTACATTCGGTGACGGATTAACTCAAAATGAAATCGGTTATCTTCCGCAAAAGACCGTTTTGCAAAAGGATTTTCCTGCTTCGGTTGAAGAAGTTGTGTTATCCGGCTGTCTGAATAAAAAACATACCTTGTTTTATTCAAAAGAGCAGAAAAAAACTGCTGAAAAAAATATGGAACTTACGGGAATTACCGATATTCGTAAAAACTGTTTTCGTGAACTTTCGGGTGGTCAGCAACAAAGGGCATTGCTTGCAAGAGCATTGTGTGCAACAACAAAACTTTTGATTCTTGATGAACCTGTTACGGGACTTGACCCTGTTGCAAGTGCGGATATGTACAACCTTGTAAAGAATCTGTATAAAGAGGGAATAACGGTAATTATGGTATCACACGATATTACCGCCGCAGTAAATAACGCAACAAAAATTCTTCATCTTTCAAAAGACAATTACTTTTTCGGCAGTACGCATCAGTATCTTCATTCCGATGTAGGCAAGAAGTTTTTGATTACCGATTGCCCTTGCGATGATTGCAGGCATCACCATATTCATAATTTAGCGTAAAGGAGGCGGTAAGATGTTTGAAACTATTGCTGAAATGTTTTCGTACGGTTTTATTGTAAGAGCTTTTATTGTCGGTACTCTTGTTTCGCTTTGCGCCGCTTTGCTTGGCGTAACTCTTGTGCTGAAACGATATTCTATGATCGGTGACGGCCTTTCCCATGTAGGCTTTGGTGCGCTCGCAATTGCCGCATCGTTAAATCTTGCACCGTTACAGGTTGCGGTTCCGGTTATAATCATTGCCGCATTTTTACTTTTAAGACTTTCGGAAAAAAGTAAAATCCGTGGAGATGCGGCTATCGCCATTATTTCAAGTACAGCGCTTGCAATCGGTGTTGTCTGTGTAAGTATTTCGGGAGTAAATACCGACCTTAATTCTTATTTGTTCGGCAGTATTCTTGCCACAACAAACGCTGATGCTGTAATGTGTGCCGTTCTTGCTTTGATAGTAATTGTGATTTTTGTTTTGTTTTACAATAAGATTTTTGCGGTTACATTCGATGAAACATTTTCAAAGGCTACAGGACTTAAAACAGGTGTTTATAATACTGTAATTGCCTTGCTCACAGCACTTACAATCGTAATCGGTATGAGAATTATGGGTACACTTTTAATTTCGGCTCTTATCATTTTCCCTGCACTTTCTTCAATGAGAGTGTGCAAAAAATTTAAAGCGGTAATTATTTGTTCGGGTGTACTTTCGCTTATTTGTTTCTTCGTTGGAATGTATGCATCTTACACAATGGATACTCCGACGGGAGCAAGTGTAGTAATTGTAAATGCCTTTGTATTTGTAATTTTCTGGCTTATTGAAGTTATTAATACAAGAGTAAGAAAACACAATTAATTATAAAATATTTTCAATTTTAACAAGCTCACTGTCCTTTACGGAGGTGAGCTGTTTTTTTATGCCCGCACTTTCGGCAAGGTAATTGTCGTTGCTCTGTGTAGCGACATATGACCGCATTGCAGATAGGTTTACACTGATTTCATCAACATAATCGTGAATAAGAAGAATATCAAAAATGCTTAGATTCTTTTGCCATTTTGATTCTGCAGCTGCAAGCACATCTTTTGCACCGTCATAATTCTCACTTTTAACAAGGTTGTCGGCAGATACAATTTCTTCGTTAAGTTCGTCAATTCTATTTGTTACATAGAACATTTCAAAAATGCCTGTTGCTATTGATAAAATAAAAAAAGCCAATGATATATATATTCTTTTCATATTAAATTTCCTTTGTAATTATTTTATAATTTCCTGCTCCGTCAAGCGTCATAATAAATATATCGTCTATGGCGACATTTTCTTTGTAAAGAATTTTATCTACGGTTTCTTTGCTGTTTTTGCAAAGTCTGAGTGAATTTTGTAAAAGCTGTCCGTCGCTGATTACCACGGTTTCAAGTTTTGTGTCGGGAATTTTAATATCGAGGTTTTCAAGTGTTACCGTGCGCTTTTCGGGCTTTTGCAAAACGCTTATTTTTCCGTTGGTTTCTACGATACAATATTGTACCTCGTCGAGTGAAAAAATATCCTGTTGCCTTAGCTGAATACATAAATCTTCGGTTGACATTCTAAGCCGTTTCATTTCGTTTTGCATCAGTTTTCCGTCCTCTATTACGGTTATGGGCGAACCGCAGATAAGACCTCGGAATTTTCTGTTTTTCAGCATTATTATACTTGCTATTATTTCACAGGCAATAAGAACGAGTACGGGAATTATGCCCGAAAGCAACGGTTGTGAAGTATTTGACATAGGAATTGCCGCAATATCGGATACAATCAGAGTTACTACAAGTTCGCTCGGCTGCATATCGCTTATTTGCCTTTTGCCCATAAGCCGAATTGCAAAAATAACAAATGCATACAAAAGCAGAGTTCTTATAATTGAAATAATCATTTTATCACCATTACTAATGTTTGCAATAAATGTAATTATATACAAATTTCGGAATAATTGAGATAACTTTGTAAAGCCTAATATTGGTGATAGAATGTATAATTCATTAAAAGAAAATTTATCTTCCCTTAAATCTGCTTTCGCAAATTCCGCCGATTTTACGGTAAGAGATATGATTTTAAATTCAAATAAAAAAACAGCCGCCGCCGTTATCACGATTGAGGGAATGTGCAGTAAAGAGGTGATTGCGCTTTCTATAATTAATCCGATTTTTGATTTTGATTTTAAAAATGCAGACGGTACACAAATTCTTGATGAAATTCGACTTTCGGTTCTCTCTGCAAGTGAAATTGTGGAATTTGAGAGCTTTGATGAGGCAATAATGTTTTTAACTTCAGGTTTTGCTGTAATTGCCGTTGACGGATGCAGTAAAATGCTTGCAATCGGTGTGCAGGGCTTTTCTTTCAGAGGAGTTACCGAACCCGAGAGCGAAGTGGTACAGCGTGGTTCAAAGGAAGGCTTTACCGAACCTTTGAGAATTAATATGACGCTTATCAGACGAAGAATAAAAAGTCCTGACCTTGTATTTGAAACCGCAACAGTCGGTACAACTTCAAAAACTCAACTCTGTATTTGCTATCTGCAAAATTCGGTGTCTAAAATTATCCTTGATAAAATAAGAAAAAGACTGCAGTCAAGTGACCTTGAAATGGTGCTTGCATCGGGTTATTTATCTGAATATCTTGAGGATAAGGGCACAAAGTCTATATTTTCGGGAGTAGGCATTTCCGAACGCCCCGATACTGTATGCGGAAAACTTATGGAGGGAAGAGTAGCGATTTTGGTTGACGGTACTCCGACCGCAATTATTATTCCGCATATTTTTGTGGAGGAATTTCAGAGTGTGGACGATTATTCAAACCGCCCGTATTATGCAACCTTTATCAGAATACTAAAGTATATTTCATTTTTCACGGCAATATTTGTACCGGGTATTTATACTGCATTTGCTCAGTTTCATCCCGAGTATTTTCCGAAAGGCTTGCTTTTAAAAGCGTCAACGGCACTTGCGGATACTCCTTTGCCTGTTGCGCTTGAAGTGCTGATAATTATGTTTGTTTATGAAATTATGAGAGAGGCGGGATTGCGGATTCCAAAACCGCTCGGTCACGCCGTCAGCATTGTGGGTGCGCTTGTAATTGGTGAAAGTGCGGTAAATGCTGGGTTTATTGCCTCATCTACCCTTATGATAGTTGCAGTTGCGGCAATCAGCAGTTATGTTACTTCGTCGCTTTATGCACCTATTACAGTGCTTAGATTTGCTTTTGTGGCAGTCGGAGGGATTTTCGGAATGTGGGGGATTGTTCTTATGAGTTGCTTTGTGCTTGCAAATATATGTGCAAAAACTTCTGTCGGCGTTCCGTATATGTCTTCGCTTGCTCCTTTTTCTGTAAGAAGAATGAGAGATGTTTTTGTGCGTGCGGATTGGAAAAGATTATCCCGACATACAATAAGAGTTCAAAAGTTTGCTCAAACAAAGGAGAGTGACTCTGATGAAGGGTAAGATTACCCAGGTATATGCAGGGCTGTTTGCCGTTTTTGTTTTTATATTTTTGGGAGTAAAATATAATTATCTCGGCACACTTCCTTTGTGGGCGGTTGTTCTTGAAATTTTATTTATGGCGGTTGTACTCGCAGTGCTTATGTTGCCGTCTTACATTCTCCATAAGTCAACAGGCTGTGAAGTGTTTAATGTGTTTTTTAATAAAAGCTCATTGACAAAAATTATATTTTCTTCTCTTTATTGTATATTGTTTGTATTTGCAAGCGTGCGATTTCTTTCACTGTATGTTGATATTCTTATTACTGCGCTGAACTCGAATGCAAACAGGTTTGTACTTGCTGTCGGAATACTTTTTGTATGCGCATACAGTGCGTACAAAGGTGTGTTTACTGCATCAAGATGTGCTCTTATCAGTTCGGTTGTTACGGCAATTTTTATAATAATATTTCTGCTTGGCAATATTTCTGATGTAGAATTAAGCAATCTTTATCGCAGTAACAGTACAGATGATTTTTTTGCCGCACTTTTTTCTTTGCTTCCTGTTTGTGTGTTGCCTGTAATTTTTTCTGTAATATCGGGAAGTTTCAGTCAAAGTAAATCCGCTTTTGTATGGTTTCTTGTAATTGCCTTTGTAAGCAGTGCTGTGCTTGTGTTTTTTATGAATACAGTTCTTGCTGATTATGCAGACGGCAGGAAGTTTCCGTATTTCATACTTGCCCAAAATGCCTCCTTCGGACAAATGACGAGTTTTGATTTTCTTTATATGATTTGTATTTCTTTTTGCTCTTTTATAATTGTTTCACTGCTTTTATGCTGTATAAATGAGAGTACAGGTGTAAAGAAAAGAGGAAAAAATACCTTTATATTTACATCGTTGATTTTTGTAATGTATATATGTACCGAGGTTTTTCCGAAAGCAAAGGAGCTTGTGCAGAATGATATTATTTTTGCAGTTATGTGTGCCATATACGCAGTTGTATTACCGATTTATGCTTTGTTCAGATTGAAAGGAGGCAAACAGGGTGATTAAAAAAGTTTTGGCATTAATGCTTGTTTTAAGCAGTGTATTTTTGTGCGGTTGCGACAACAGTAAAAGGATAGATAAAGCGGTTATTATTGAGTGCATTATAGTTGATAAAAGCGATTACAAATTTATTTATATTTCTGATGAAGAAAAAAGTGAAACTGTCAAAATCGAAGAAGAAAGCCTTGAAAAAGCGCTCAAAACTTTAAAAACCGAGCATAAACCCGAAATTGTACTTTCTAAGCTTGAGCTTATAGCATTTGCGGAAAATGTTGACAGCGAAAAATATTACTCTGCATTACAGTATATAAAGAATAATTATGCGGTATCGCCGTCGGTATATACAGCGGTATGCAGTAACGACATTTTAAAATTGCTTGATGAACCGAAAACGCTTGAAAAATGTACTGAACAAATAATGATTTTAGAGAAAAAAGATACCGACATTTCATCAACTCTATTAAAAATGAACAACAACCTTAATAAATCTAAGAAATCATTGCTATATTTACCTCATATTAGTAAAAATAACGGGGTTACAGGCGAAAAAGTTGAAATTATGATAAAAAAATGAAAAATAATTCATAAAAAGACTTTATACTATAAGCGTTTTGTTGTATAATAATTGATGTATAGAATGGAAAGGCTATATACTTTGGGCAAAACATTTACCAAAGTAATTTGTGATAATGTAATTAAATTGAGAATAAAATACTTTAATATAACTTTGTAAACATAAGCCTGTGCAATGAGTAAACATAAGTTGCGGACAGCATAGTCAAAAAATTATTTTTAAAGCGGATTTTTTAAAATCTCGGTTCAATATCATTATTACTGATACAAAGCCTTTCACGAGCATATATTTTAATTATTGAACGGCGGTGGATTTATGGCTAGTGATTTTTCGGTTGCATTATCAAAAATGACTGAAGATTTAGATTTGCAAAAGGTTTATATTGCTGAAAATTTTGAAGAAATCAAAGTTTCAACATTTGAAGTAAATCGTCCGGGACTTGAGCTTACAGGATATTTTGACTTTTTCGACAGCAGCCGACTGCTTCTTTTTGGTACAACAGAGTTTTCGTATCTCTCTCGTTTCGGCTCGGAGGCTCAAAAAATGGTTATTGACTCAATATTGAGCTTTGGCCCGCCTGCGATTATCATTTCAAGAAATATCGAACCACCTATAGCTATGATGGAAAGTGCAAAAACACATAAGGTGTCAATTTTGCGCTCGGCAGAAACAACATCACAGGTTACAGCGGCACTTTTCCAATATCTCAACAAAGAACTTGCGCCTCGAATTACAAGACACGGTGTTCTTGTGGAAGTTTACGGTGAGGGTTGTCTGCTGCTCGGTGACAGCGGTGTAGGTAAGAGCGAAACCGCTATTGAACTTATTAAGCGTGGGCACCGTCTTGTTGCCGATGACGCAGTGGAAATCCGAAAAACCTCCACTCACACGCTTATGGGACAGTCACCTGAAAATATCCGACATTTTATTGAACTTAGAGGTATCGGTATTATTAATGCAAGACAGCTTTTCGGTATGGGTTCGGTAAAGATTACGGAAAAAATAGATATTGTTATCAATCTTGAAATTTGGGACAACACCAAGGTTTACGACAGAATGGGACTTGATAATCAGTATATGGATATTTTGGGCGTTGAAGTGCCGACCTTGACCATACCTGTAAAGCCGGGCAGAAACCTTGCCGTTATTATTGAGGTTGCGGCCATGAACAACCGTCAGAAAAAGCTCGGTTATAATGCCGCACAGGAGCTTTTGAGCGCACTCGGTATGGATTTTGATATGTCGCAGACAGAGAAAGTCATCGTTGACAAATGGGAGTAATAACGGGGTGAGCAAGTGAAATTAGTTGCCGATATGCATACACATTCAATAGCGTCTACACACGCTTATGCCACTATAACGGAAATGGCACAGGAGGCGCACGATCTCGGACTTTTTGCCATTGCAATCACTGACCATGCAAGAACTATGCCGGGAGCACCGGGTCCGTTCTATTTTGAATCCCTTGCTATTTTACCCGCGTACATAAAGGGAGTAAGAGTGTTGCACGGAATAGAGGCTAATATATGCGATTACAACGGTAATCTTGATGTTGAGTCGCAGCTGCAGGATAATCTTGAATGGGTGGTAGCTTCACTTCACACTTTAACTATTGAGGGCGAGGCAACTGTTGAAAAATGTACACAGGCTTACCTCGGTCTTGCAAAAAATCCTAATGTAAATGTCATTGGTCACAGTGGCAGTGAATACTTTAAATATGACTACGAAAGAGTTATCCCTCAGCTTGCAAAAGAGGGCAAACTTATTGAAATTAACGATTCCGCATTCAGATATAAAAAGAGTTGCGCCTCAAATTGTACGCAGATTGCAAAACTTTGTAAAAAATACAAAGCAAGAATTTGCGTGAATACCGATTCGCACTATACCCATACCCTTGGCAGAGGCACCGAAACTCTGAAAATGCTTGAAGATATAGATTTTCCGCAGGAACTTATTGTTAATGCGAACGAAGAAACCCTGAAAGCATACTTTAAGGAGAAAAATATTTATTATTAACTGGAGTAATTCGATGAATAATATTGAAAATATATATAAATTTGCAGACAGTCTTGCTTGTGAAACAAAGCTTAACGAGCCGATGAAAAAACACACAAGTTTTAAAATCGGCGGCAATGCGGCAGTTTACATAAAGGTTGACAGTCTAAGTAAGCTTTGCAAATTTGTAAGAGAATGTAAACTTACAGATACAAAATATTTCTTGCTCGGTAACGGCAGTAATATACTTGTAGACGATAGTGGCATGGATTGCGCTGTTATTAAACTTGACGGCGATTTCAAAGAGATAAGAATGATAGACAGCGAAACCGTTTATTGCGGCGCAGGTGCTACACTTGCTGCTCTTTGTAAATTTGCGCTTAACAACAGTCTTTCCGGACTTGAGTTTGCGTGGGGAATTCCGGGCTCTGTAGGCGGTGCGACATTTATGAATGCGGGCGCTTACGGCGGAGAAATGAAAGATGTTGTCGTGTCGGTAAATCATATTACAGATGACGGCGCTATCGGCAGAATTGATAAAGAAAATCTTGAATTCGGCTATCGCACAAGTGCTTACCGTAAAAATAACTGCATAATCACAGGCATTACACTCAAACTTAAGAGTGATAATCCCGATGATATTCGTCACAGAATGGACGATTTTATGAGCAGACGAATTGATAAACAGCCGCTTGAATTTCCGAGTGCGGGCAGTGTTTTCAAGCGACCCGAGGGAAATTACGCAGGTGCTTTGATAGAACAGTGCGGATTTAAAGGTAAGGGTGTCGGCGGTGCCGAAGTATCGGAAAAACACGCAGGCTTTATTATTAATAAAAGCAATGCCACTGCTAAAGATGTAAAAGAGCTTATTTCTCAAATTCAGACAACTGTTAAAAAAGAAACAGGTTATGATCTTGAATGTGAATTGATAATGCTTTGAAAATAATTATTTATGCAATAATTAAGGCGTAATAAAGGAAGTTGATATTATGGAATTTGTAATTATTTCGGGTATGTCGGGCGCAGGCAAAACAAGTGCGCTGCACATTATGGAGGATATAGGATACTACTGCGTTGACAATATCCCCACCTCACTTTTGCAGACATTATACAAACTTTGCAAAGATTCTTCGGACAAAGCAATGAAAAGAGTTGCGGTTGTGGTTGATGTCAGAGGCAACGGTGATTATGAGGTTATGTATGACGACCTTGAAAACTTCAAGAAAAATAACGAGGGCGTAAGTATTCTTTATATTGACGCAAAAGTCGACAGCCTTATTGTGCGCTATAAAGAAACAAGAAGAAGACATCCGCTTACCGAAAGACTTAAGGACGGCTCTGTTGCCGCCGCCGTAAAGGAAGAACAAAGATTGCTTGTTCCCGTAAAAACACTTGCTGATTACAGTATTGATACGACATTTATGTCAATTAAACAGCTTAGAGAACGCATTATTTCGATGTTTCTTGAGAACAGCTCCAACAGTATTATGATTACTTTTATGTCTTTTGGATTTAAGTACGGTATTCCGCTTGAATCTGATTTGATTATAGATGTTCGTTGTTTGCCGAATCCGTTTTATATTGCGGAACTTAAGGAACATACGGGACTTGAAAAATGTATTCAGGACTATGTGCTTGACAGTGAAGAAACACAGGAATTTGTAAAAAGACTTATTGACTGGCTTGACTATTCATTGCCTTTGTATCTTAAAGAAGGCAAAAGCGAGCTTGTAGTCGGCATAGGCTGTACGGGCGGCAAGCACCGCAGTGTTACAATTGCGGGATTGCTTGATAACTATTTTATGGAAAAAGGTTACAAGTGCATTGTACAGCACAGAGATGTAAAAAAATAACGAGGTGTAAATAGTGTCGTTTTCCTCCGAAGTTAAAAAGGAGCTTTGCTCTGTTAATGCTGTAGATACCGAACAAAAAAAGGCAGAGCTTTACGGCCTACTTATTTTCTCTAAGGTATTTAAAAAAGATAAAATTGTTCTTACAACCGAAAACAGTGATGTTTCTAAAAAAGTGACGGATTTGCTTGAAGAACTTTATATGCCGATTATCGAAAAAGAAACCACTTTGCGTGTCAGAACCACAGAGCATCACCTTTCTAAAATTTCACTTATAAATGCCGATGACTGTTTAAGAATTTTTGATGATTACGGTCATCACGACAATGATATATCGCTAAGAGTAAACAGAGCCAATATAAGCAGTGACGAACTTGTGGCGGCTTTTTTACGAGGAGCTTTTGAGGGCTGCGGTTCGGTGTCTGACCCAATGAAAAGTTACCACGCCGAGTTTTGTGTGCCGCATAAAAATCTGTCGGTCGATTTGTGTAAAATTCTTTCGGAAATACCCGAATGTGATTTTACGCCGAAAACAGTTGTGCGCAACGGCAGTTATGTTGTCTATTTTAAAGGCAGTGAGCAAATTTGTGATTTGCTTACATACATAGGCGCAACAAATTGTGCTATGGAAATTATGGGTACAAAGGCTGTAAAACAGGTGCGCAATAACATTAACAGGCGCATAAACAGTGAGGTTGCCAATATAACCAAAATTGCGTCTGCTTCCGCAAAGCAGCTTGCGGCGATACAAAAAATCAAAGACAAAAAGGGAATAGAGTCTTTGCCCGACGATTTAAGAGAAATAGCCGTGTTAAGACTTGAAAATCCCGAAATGTCGCTGAGAGATTTGGGACAAAACCTTTCTGTGCCGATAAGCCGCAGCGGCGCAAACCACAGAATGAACAGATTACTTGAATATGCAGAGGATCTTGAATAATGAATAAAAAATTAACCATATAAATAACAATATCATGAATAAACAAACCTTTTTAACCCTACTTGCTACATTCGCCCTTCTCTTCAGTTTCACCTTCTCCTGCAATGCCAAAGGAAAAGATAAAGCCAAACACGTTGTCTTCATCGGTTTAGACGGCTGGGGAGCCTACAGCCTTCCTAAGGCAGATATGCCCAATGTGAAGAAACTGATGGAAGACGGTTCTTATACGTTGAAAAAGCGTTCCGCCCTCCCCTCTTCCAGTGCCATCAACTGGGCATCCATGTTTATGGGAGCCGGACCGGAACTACACGGATATACCGAATGGGGATCTAAAACTCCGGAACTTCCGTCACGTGTTTTAAACAATAATGGAATCTTCCCCACTATCTTCCAAATCTACCGTGACGCTAACCCAAAGGCCGAAATCGGAGTATTGAGCGAGTGGGCAGGTATCCAATTCCTGGTTGACACACTTTCTACCGACTATCATGCCGTAGCACCGGACTATAACAAGTTCCCGACCGCACTGTGCGAAATGGCCGAGAAATACATCCACGAGAACAAACCGTCATTGGTAGCCATTTGCTTTGACAATCCCGACCACGTAGGCCACAAGGAAGGACATGACACTCCGGCTTATTACAGTAAACTGGAAGAACTGGACGGCTACATTGCCCGCATCGTGGCAGCCGTAAAAGAAGCCGGGATGTATGATGACACTATCTTTATCATTACTTCCGACCACGGAGGTATCAAGAAAGGTCATGGCGGAAAGACAATGGCCGAAATGCAGACACCTTTTATCATCGCAGGAAAGAACATTAAAAAAGCCGGAGAATTTCAGGAAAGCATGGTACAATATGATGTTGCTGCTACCATGGCATACATTTTCGGATTAGAACAGCCACAAGTATGGACGGGACGTGCCATGAAACAAGTATTTAAATAAAACTCCACATGAAACTACGATTAATTACTTTAGCATTTATATCTGTTTTCTTTTTAACGGCAGCCTCTGCCAAAAAGAAAACTACCGCACCGGTCAACGACCGACAACAATGGGTTGAATTGTGTTACCGCATTGCAGCTCCGGTGCTTGAAAACATGAGCAAGGGCGAACTTCAAAAAAACATGCAACTCGAACTCAGCCCCACTTGGGACGGACGTGATAAACGTGTGGCCTATATGGAAACGTTTGGCAGACTGATGGCCGGCATCTCGCCTTGGCTGGCATTGCCTGACGATGATACCGAAGAAGGAAAGATGCGCAAACAGATGCGCGAATGGGCTGTGCTTGCTTACAAAAATGCCGTAGATCCCGACAGCCCCGACTTCTTATTGTGGGAAACCAAATCAACACAACGATTGGTAGATGCTGCCTATATAGCAGAAAGTTTCCTGCGTGCACCCGAAGCTACCTGGCAGTTGTTGGATGAAACAACTCAGAAACGTTACATCGAACGTTTTCAACGTTTGAAAATCGTACGCCCGGCATATAATAACTGGCTATTATTCCGCGGCTTGATTGAAGCATTCCTGATGTCGGTAGGCGAAGATGCCGACCAATATGTGTTGACAGTTGCTTCCAATAAGATAAATGAATGGTATTTGAGTGACGGCTGGTACTCAGACGGTTCTGAGTTCGCACTTGATTATTACAATGCTTACGTTATTCACCCTATGTATATCGAGATGCTGGAAGTACTGAACAAACATCACTTCTGGACTCCTATCAGCACCAAACTTGCCATCAAACGCATGCAGCGTTTCAATGTATTTATGGAACGTCTTATTTCTCCCGAAGGCACATATCCTGCATTTGGCCGGTCTGTAGTGTACCGCATGGGAGCTTTCCAGACACTTGCCATGGCAGCATGGAAATACGGACTGCCCGAAGGAATGAGCAACGGCCAGGTGCGCAGCGCATTAACTGCCGTAATGAACAATATGTTCAAAGTGGAAGGAAATTTCAACGAAAAAGGGTTCCTCCAATTGGGATTTGCCGGTCATCAGCCCGACCTTTCCAATTATTATACCAACAACGGCAGTTTGTACATGACTTCTTTGGTATTCATGCCATTGGGATTGCCTGCCGATCACCCGTTCTGGAAAGATGCAGCCGAACCATGGACATCACAGAAAGCATGGAGCGGACAACCGTTTCCTATTGATGGACATCATTCACTCAGAAGTGAATAATATCGACTTTAACATAATATTGTTTTAACATAGCCGACTCCTCATTGTTTGCGAAAATAGTGAGGAGTTTTTTATGTCCCTCAGCCACGGATTAAATAAAGGTTCTCGGTTGTAGAACCTTTTAGGCGAACCTTAGCTGAGATTTACAATTGTTCGATCTCTTCTATCGACAGTTCTGTATATTGGGCCATCGTAGAAAAGGGGATTCCGTCACTCTTCATTTTGCAAACCGTTTCCGTCCGGGTCTTTTTCATCCCGTCTTCTGTAGCTCCCCACGAATGTCTTCTTCCACTATCCGGCAGCTCCGACAAGCGGCTCTTAGAATAATAACAAAGATTGCTCCCTTTTGGCTAAAAAGTCTTGGTCGTATTGAAAAAGCCTTAGTTCTTTTTCGGAAACTCTTTGGTCTTTTCCAAATACCTCAAAATCTATCCATTATGATACGTTGACATCCGTTAAGATTTACGGAACAGAAGTAAAACAAACACTTAATGATGCTTAACCTGTTGGGAACGTGGTGAATAAGATTTCAGGAGAGAGAAGAAAAAAAGTGCATCTCTTAGTAAGAGATACACTTTTCGCTGCAAATTTACACAAAGTTTTGATAATTAAAACTTTTTGAGAAGAAAAATCACAAGACAAATGCAAAAATATCTTTAGTCTTAAGTTTCAGGACGCTTTTTTATGGGCTTAAACAACTAATAATAAAGTGCTTATGTGCGTTCGGTGTATCTCTTACTAAGAGATGCACCGAACGCAACTCTTTTTTAAGGGTTTGAAAGATGTGTATTTATTTGAAATAGAGACGATAAAAAGAGAGTACAATGGACTACCTGTTTCTACACCGCGACAAGCGCACTTTTACTTCCGAAAGGCAGAAGAATCTGCTTTTCCGGGCTGCCCGGCTTTATTGGGAGCAGAAGTATGCGGACAACGAAGTGGTTCCGAAAAGGAAAGTCGATTGTGAGCTATATAAATATGTATTGTATTATTTGGAAGTGCGCCAAGTGTTTCTTGACCCGAAGCTCTCACTGAAAAAGCTGAGCGATATGATTGAAACGAACCAGACTTATCTGTCGAACGTGGTCAACCGCTACTTCGGTTGCCATCTGAAAGAGTTGGTGAACACGTATCGGGTGGAATATGCCAAGGAACTGCTCCGTTCGGGCAAGTGTCCGCCGGAGGAGCTGCCTCAACGCTGCGGGTTTCTGTCGCGAAGTGCGTTTTATGCTGCTTTTAAAAAGGTGACGGGTGTTTCTCCCAAACGTTATATGAAATATGAAATGAGAGCACAGCACTCAGAATCAATAAATTATGTATAACCAATTTTAGTTTTTTAAATTTATAAATTTAAAGTTTTTCTATTATGAACAAAAAGTTTTTAAGTGCAATCCTGTTCGGAGCCTTAATGGTTTCGTCGACAGGAACATTTGTGTCTTGTAAGGATTACGACGATGATATCGACGAAATCAACGGCAAGATTGACAAGATTGAAACCACACTGTCTGAATTGGAGTCAAAGATTGGCGACAAGGGTGTGACCAGTGTGACTTTCGACGAAAAGACAGGTGTATTGACTGTGGTAGACGGTACAGGCTCTCATACTTATACCATCAAAACAACGGCTCCCAGTGTGGAAAAAACAGTGGTGACAGTTGACGGTAAAGACCTGAAAGTAGACGGAAAAGTAATCGGTCAGTTGGGTGACACTGTAGAAGTGAAAGACAACGAACTGTATGTGAACGGCAAGGCAACAGGCATCAAGGTTGGAAAATATGCCATCCTGGAAAATGATGCTGACGGTATGTACACCATCACATTGCCCGATGCCAACGGTGAAATGAAGACTATCAAATTGCCGAAAGCAACTTCGGAACGTAACTGCCAATGTAGCAAAATTTACTGCAAAGAACACAGTTACTCCCTCTACTGCTCCCGATGGTATTGCTTGGGGAAAAGCACCCGGAGCAATCACCTGGAAAGGTGCTAAAGGAAACATTGCCAAAGGACAACTTTTGTTGGGACGCTATACAGAAGGAGAAGTTACGGTAGTTCCTTCAAGCTACAACTTGGGTGCACAGACATTGAAACTGGTTGCTTCTGACGGGTCTGTAGCTC
>ENA-OPCU01000361-OPCU01000361.1-human-gut-metagenome-genome-assembly--contig:-NODE-361-length-17708-cov-4.215771_pt1 | contig 17708 bp, 13 predicted proteins | sample MGYA00241255_ERZ501490 | MGnify/ENA primary metagenome ERZ501490 (study PRJEB25962, sample SAMEA2042627) | human gut metagenome | biome: human gut; feature: human-associated habitat; material: faeces... | reverse complement strand
TTAGACCAGATTCGTAAAATGGACTGGATACCGAGGGCTGTTCGCCAAAAACAGAAAAAGATTGACGAAGCAATAAAAAATATAGAAATGAAGACAGGAAAGACGGCATTGGATGAAGAGATTGCAAGCGAACTTGGGGTATCAGAGGATGAATACCTGAACTGGCAGTCCCAGTTAAAAGTTACCAATGTTGTTTCTTTAAATGAGTTTGTGGAGCAGGGAACAGAGCCTGCGATGGATGCGACAAAAAATTCCCATTTTGCACAACCGGAAGATGTGGTGGCAGAAAGCGAACTGAAAGAAGTTTTGGCACAAAGCCTTGAGACCTTGACGGAAAAGGAGCGCAGGGTAATTGAACTTTATTATTATGAAGAACTTACTTTGAAGGAAATCAGCAGTATTCTTGAAGTATCTGAATCAAGAATATCCCAGCTTCATACCAGAGCTCTGGCAAAGATGAAAAAGAAAATGGGAAGTTATATGGATATATTGGTTGAAGAAAGTTAAAAGGAGGGAAGCTATGGGACAGGCAAATGCTTATTTTCAATTTGTGATAAAGGAACATGCAACTTATATTAAGCTTTTCCCGGCAGCTCTGGAAGGAAATGTTATTGAAATTGGTGAACTGACAGAGTATCTGGAAAGGCATGGCTGCCCGGATTATAATTTGAAGGAACTGGTTGCAGCAATTAACAGCAATGAGATGACAGAGATTATGGTCGGAGATATTTATCCGATTCAGATAAATGAAGAGATGTCCGTAACAGTATCAGCAGATGCCATGGAGGCGGTATGCAGATTTTATCCGGCTGCAGGCGGCACGAATATGAATGTGCAGGAAATCTTAAGGGATTTAACTGCAAAAGGTGTCAAAGCAGGGGTTGATCAGGATGAAATTTTGAAATTTTTCCAGGATAGGGCATACTGTACCGATTTTGTGCTGGCAAAAGGAAAAAAACCGGTAGATGGTCAGGATGCCAGAATTGAATATTATTTTAATACAGATGTTGATTTAAAGCCGAAGAAGAATGAAGATGGTTCGGTAGATTACCGTGAACTGAATGTAATCAGCTATATCAAAGAAGGCGACCTTCTGGCAAAATTATTTCCGGAAGATCGTGGAATCAAAGGATATGATGTACAGGGAAGGGAAATTAAACCAAAACAAGTACGCTCCCTTCAGTTAGAATATGGAAATAATATCCGGGTATCGGAAGACAAAACAGAACTGTACTCTGAAGTAACCGGACATGCAAGTCTGGTAAATGGTAAGGTATTTGTATCAGATGTCTATGAAGTCCCGGCAGACGTGGATAATTCCACCGGTAATATTGATTATCCGGGAAACGTTACCGTAAGAGGTAATGTAAAGGGTGGTTTTTCAATTATTGCAAAAGGTGATATAGTAGTAGAAGGCGTGGTAGAAGATGCACTGATACAGGCGGGTGGTCAGATTATTGTAAAACGTGGAATTCATGGAATGACCAAAGGAATACTTCGGGCACAGGGAAATGTTATCTGCAAGTTTATTGAAAATGCAACCATCATTTCCGGAGGTTATGTTGAAACAGATTCTATTTTACATAGTAAGGTATCAGCAGCAACAGAGGTTCGCGTAAGTGGTAAGAACGGATTCATAACAGGTGGTGTTATCCGGGCGGGCAGTCTGGTAGAAGCCCAGACCATTGGTTCCAGCCTTGGAGCAGGAACACGTATTGAAGTTGGTGTGGATCCGGAAAAGAAAGAACGTTATGTGAAAGTGCAGGAAGAACTGCTTCAGCTGAATAAGACCATTGAACAGATTCGGACGATTCTTACTACCTATGGAGAGAAGCTTAAGAATAAAGAAAAACTGGATCAGGGAAAAATCCAGTATATTGAACAGCTTATGCGTGCTTTTAAGGAGAAGGAAGCTCAGCGTACACCATTAGAGCATGAATACGAAAGGCTGCAGAGTATATTAAATGGCAGTAGCAATGCAAGGGTGAAAGTATCAAAGACACTGTATGCGGGAGTAATTGTAAATATTACCGATGTAAGCCTTATTGTAAAGGATGACAGAAGTTTCTGCCAGCTTTATAAGGACGAGGGTGAAGTAAAAATCTCAAACATGTAATGAAGTATGGTTGAGACAGGCTGGAGGTGCATGGATATGTCGATTCGTCCGGTAGATATGAATGGAGTCATTCAAAGAACGCAGGATGTCGGAACACTGAAACAACATCAGGATATGAAACCAATGGTAGATCAGCAGAACATCCAGATAGAGGTGCAAAGAGAAGAATACCGCCAATCAGAGCAGGTGACCAGGAAAGATGATTCCCAGATGGAAGAACATCGTTTTGATGCAAAGGAAGAGGGAAAGGGTCAGTACCAGCGGCAGGAACAACGGAAAAAGAAACAGAAAGAAGACCGTGTAGTTATCAAAGGTGCAATTGGAGGCTTTGATGTTAAAATATAAAAAGGAGTGTATCTGACAGATGACAGGCGTGGAAATCATCCTGATTCTGGCTGGTCTGGTTATGATGATAGGAAGCTTTATGGTAACAGAAAAGCTATCCGGTGCAGAATTAGACCGTATTGCGGAACTGAGTCAGAATGAGATAAAAAAAATACTGGAAAACAAGTTGAAAGATGCAGAAACTGCGATAGAAGACCAGATTGACCATGCAATTGAAGATTCCACAGATAAGGTGGAGCGTGCATTGGATAAAGAGACCAATGAAAAAATGCTGGCAATCGGTGAATATTCGGATACCGTTATGGAGAAGATGAATCAGACCCATAATGAGATTATGTTTTTATACAGCATGCTAAATGACAAGCACACAGAACTGACAAAGCTTGCAGGACAAATTGGCGAGATGTCAGCCGAAATCGGTGAGAGCTTAGAAGAGGTGAAAGAGTCTGTAGTTAAAGAAACAGAAGAAGTAAAAGCTACAGAGGAACCGGTGGAGACAGAAGCGGAACCGGCAACCGGAGAGATGGAAGAACAGCCGGAGCAGACGAATCATAACGAAAAAATCCTTGCCTTATACAGTCAGGGAAAATCGTATGTAGAGATAGCAAAGGAACTGGGCCTTGGACAGGGTGAAGTGAGACTGGTTGTAGGATTGTATAAAGGAGTAGATACAAGTGAAGTTTAAGTATTATCTGAGAGGCTTGGGAATTGGTATTCTGATAAGCACGATTATCTTATCCATATCATTTGCAATGAAGAAAAATGACCTTTCAGATGATGAAATCATTGCAAGGGCAAAAGAACTTGGAATGGTAATGGAAGATACCGGAAAGGACACCATACCAAAAGCTACAGAAACAGAAGATGAGATTCCAAAGAGCACGGAAGGCGGTTTTAATACAGAACAGACAGATATGCAGCCGGGAACAACTGATTCAGGGGAGATATCGCAGGATGTGGGAACAGATGGAGCGGATGCCGTACCACCGTCACAGGATGGAACCAATATGGTACAGAAGGAATTTACCGTAGAAGTAGGAGATTCTTCTAATGCGGTTTCGCAGCGTCTGCAGGAAGAAGGTCTTGTGGACAATGCAGAAGCATTTAATAAATATATGGTAGATAATAATTATGCCAATTTTGTCCTGCCCGGAACCGTAACGATTCCGGAAGGGGCTGGCTATGAAGAAATTGCCGGAATACTTACGGATAAAACGATTCATCATTAAAAAAAGGTTGCATAGCATGGCTGAGTATGATATAATCCATGCGTTGCGATAAATTTACACATATACCGATTGTCAGATTGGTGCCGCAAGGTTGTCTGATAATAAGAAGTATATGGAAGAATAACCAAATGGAGGAAAAACAATGAGCGTTATTTCAATGAAACAGTTATTAGAAGCAGGTGTTCATTTTGGACATCAGACCAGAAGATGGAATCCTAAAATGGCTCCATACATCTACACAGAGAGAAATGGTATCTACATCATCGACCTGCAGAAATCTGTAGGTAAAGTTGATGAGGCTTACAAAGCCATGGCAGATATCGCTGCTGATGGTGGTACTATTCTTTTCGTAGGAACAAAGAAACAGGCTCAGGATGCAATCAAAACAGAAGCAGAGCGTTGTAACATGTTCTATGTAAACGAGAGATGGTTAGGTGGTATGCTTACTAACTTCAAGACAATCCAGAGCAGAATTGCAAGACTTAAGGAAATCGAGACAATGCAGGAAGATGGAACATTTGATGTTCTTCCTAAGAAGGAAGTTATCAACCTTAAGAAGGAACTTGAGAAGCTTCAGAAGAACCTTGGCGGTATCAAGGAAATGAAGAAGCTCCCAGATGCAATCTTCATCGTTGATCCTAAGAAGGAAAGAATCTGTGTTCAGGAAGCACATGCACTTGGTATCAAGTTAATCGGTATTGCAGATACAAACTGTGATCCAGATGAATTAGATTATGTAATCCCTGGTAATGATGATGCTATCAGAGCTGTTAAGTTAATCGTATCTAAGATGGCTGATGCAGTTATCGAAGCTAATCAGGGTGAAGAAGCAGCTCCAGCTGTAGAGGAAGAAGTAGCTGAGGAAGCTTAATATTTAAGTACCGACTTAAGTTTATGTATGCTTCAGCCTGACATATTATCAGGTTGAAGCATTTTTAAAATTATTATTTATTGGAGGATATGATAATGGCAGCAGTTACAGCAGCAATGGTTAAAGAACTTAGAGAGTCTACTGGCGCAGGTATGATGGAGTGTAAGAAGGCTCTTACAGAGACAAATGGTGATATGGAAGCAGCTGTTGATGTTCTTAGAAAGAGCGGAGCAGCTAAGGTTGAGAAGAAGGCAGGAAGAATTGCAGCAGAAGGTATTACAAGAGTTGCATCTGAAGGCAATACAGCAGTTGTAGTAGAAGTTAACTCAGAGACAGATTTCGTAGCTAAGAACGCTACATTCCAGGAATTTGTTCAGACAGTTGCAGATAAGGCACTTAAGGCTCCAGTTGATAAGTCTGGAGATGGTGAAGATGTATGCGCTATCCTTGGCATGCAGTCAGAACTTGAAGAGAAGACTCTTACAATCGGTGAGAAGCTTTCTCTTAGAAGATTCCAGAAGATTACAGGTGACTGTGTAGCTTCATATATTCACGGTGGCGGAAGAATTGGTGTTCTTGTTGCAGCAGATGGCGCTTCTAATGATGCAATCAAGGAAGCACTTACCAACGTAGCAATGCAGATTGCAGCTATGAACCCACAGTACCTTAGCAGAAACGATATGTCAGCAGATGAACTTGCTAAGTTAAGAGAGATTACAGAGAAGAGTGCATTAAATGATCCAGCTTCTCTTCCAAAGCCAATCTTAAACAAGTTAATTGATAAGGCTATTAATGATAAGGTATGGAGCGATGCTGATATTGCAACATACGAAGAGCATAAGAGCAACATGCAGTACTTATTCAACTTCCTTTCAAAGGAAGCAGCTGCACAGTTAGCAGAGCTTGCATTAGCTGATGAGGCTAATATCGTAGCTGATAAGATTTTCAACGGATTAGTAGAAGGTCGTGTATCTAAGCAGCTTAAGGAAATCTGCCTTATGGATCAGGTTTATGTTAAGGCTGAGGATGGAAAGCAGTCAGTTGCTAAGTATCTTGCAGAAGTTGCTAAGGCAAACGGTGCTTTCACAGTTAAGGGATATGTTCGTTTTGAGACTGGTGAAGGTCTTGAGAAGAAGAACGAAGATTTCGCAGCAGAAGTTGCAGCTCAGTTAAAGTAATTGTAGTTATCATAATTATAGAAATCCCCGAATGTCAAAAGACAGATCGGGGATTTTTTTATGCATGCAGCAATGAAAAATTTGTCATAACACTTCTAAAATTGTCTATGATATGATATAATCTTTTCAAACTGTAATGTTTTGTGAAAACCGCAGTATTAATATGGAGGATGATTTAATGGGATTTTTTAAAGATTTTAAAGAAGATCTGTCTGAGGCAGTTAATGGACTCTCCGATGCAGAATTAGAAAACGCAACAGATGATGGAGATGAGGATTTAATGGTTAATACTCTTGATGATCCAGAACTTGCCAAGATGGCTGAAGATTATAAGAAAGAAGCACAGGAGTCTGAAAGCAAGAATAATAATGCGGTTGAAGAGGTTCCATATAAATCAGAACAGCCAGCAAAAGAATTCAATGACAGTTCTGTCAGCACACCTGTGCAGGATGATGACTATGTAGCTGATGAGACAGCAGTTATTACAGAAGGATTATCTATTAATGGTGACCTTGATTCTTTGGGATCAATCGATTTATTCGGTACAGTTGAAGGAAATGTTTCATGCAGAGGAAAGCTTACAGTTAATGGAAGCATTACAGGCAATTCCAAGGCCAACGAAGTATTTGCCAATAATGCACAGATTGACGGCGATATAGAAGCTAAGGGTTCAGTTAAGATTGGACAGGGAACTGTAATAGTTGGTAATATTGTTGCAACTTCAGCTGTCATTGCAGGTGCTGTTAAGGGCGATATAGATGTACACGGACCTGTAGTTGTAGATTCTTCAGCTGTTATAGTTGGAGACATCAAGTCGAAGTCAGTACAGATTAATAATGGTGCTACTATTGATGGACGCTGTTCACAGTGCTATGCAGAAGTTAATATGGATAACATATTTAATATTAAGACAAAGAAGAATAAATAACCGGAGGCACGTATGGATAACATTAAAAGAGTAATACTTAAACTTAGTGGTGAGGCTCTTGCTAAGAAAGAGGGCGGCTACAATGATGAGCTTATAGAGAATATTGCTAATCAGGTTAAGACAATAGTTGATAAAGGAACAGATGTTGGTGTAGTTATTGGTGGTGGTAACTACTGGAGAGGCCGTTCTAATGATAATATCGACAGAACTAAGGCTGACCAGATAGGTATGCTTGCAACAATTATGAACTGCATATATGTTTCAGAGATATTCCGTTCACAGGGACTTAAGACTAATATTCTTACACCGTTTGAATGTGGAAGCATGACAAAGCTTTTCTCTAAGGACAGAGCTAATAAGTATTTTGAAAAAGGCATGGTTGTATTCTTTGCAGGAGGAACAGGTCATCCATATTTCTCAACAGATACAGGTATTGTATTAAGAGCTATTGAGCTTGATGCAGATGCTATTCTTCTTGCCAAGGCAATTGATGGAATATATGACAGCGATCCTAAGATTAACCCAGAGGCTAAGAAGTATGATACAATCTCAATCAACGAAGTTGTTGAGAAAAAGCTTGGAGTTATCGATATGACAGCTTCAGTTATGTGCATGGAGAATAAGATGCCTCTTATGGTATTCGGACTTGAAGAAGAGAACAGCATAGTTAATGCTTTATCAGGAAAGTTTAATGGGACAGTAGTAACTGTTGATTAATATAATATTAATGGAGGATTTTATGGAAAATATTAAAGATATTGAAGGAAGAATGCAGAAGTCAGTCGACAACTTAAAGGAAGAATATGTAACAATAAGAGCCGGAAGAGCTAACCCACATATTCTTGACAGATTAAGAGTTGATTATTATGGAACACCTACACCAATCCAGCAGGTTGCCAATGTTTCTGTACCAGAAGCAAGAATGATTCAGATCCAGCCTTGGGAAGCAAGCCTTATTAAGGATATTGAGAAGGCAATTCTTGTTTCAGATTTAGGACTTACACCTAACAATGATGGTAAGACAATCAGACTTGTGTTCCCTGAATTAACAGAAGACAGAAGAAAAGAACTTGCTAAGGATATCAAGAAGAAGGGTGATAATGCCAAGGTTGCTATCCGTAATATCAGAAGAGATGCCAACGATGCAATAAAGAAAGAGAACAAGGCAGGAGATATCTCTGATGATGAAGCTAAGAATTCAGAGGATGAAATTCAGAAGATTACTGATAAGTATATTGCTATGATTGATAGCGCTATAGATGATAAGACTAAAGAGATGCTTACAGTTTAAGAAAATGTCAGGGCTGTTGGATATTTTACAACAGCCTTTTTGTAATTGAATGAATTGCGAGAGGAATCATAGATATGGATACATTTAACGAGAGTCTCGGATTAAAGATTCCGGGGCATGTTGCCGTTATTCTTGATGGTAATGGAAGATGGGCTAAGAAAAGACATCTCCCAAGAACAATGGGACATGTGCAGGGAAGTAAAGTTGTTGAAGATATGCTTTATGTCGTAGATGAGCTTGGTGTAAAGTATTTTACTGTATATGCTTTTTCAACAGAGAACTGGAAACGTTCAACAGAAGAAGTAAGTACTCTTATGGGAATCTTAAGAACTTATCTTAAGGATTGTGTTAAGAAATCCATGAAGAATAATGTGCGATGCAGAGTTATTGGAAGAAAAGATGAACTCAGCCAGGATATTATAGACAGTATCAATAATCTCGAAGAGAAAACCAAGAATAATACAGGGCTTAATTTTACTATAGCCATTAATTATGGTGGAAGAGATGAGATAACAAGAGCGGTAAGAAAGATTGCTGGCAAGGTATCAGAAGGAAGTCTTAAGCCTGAAGATATAGATGAAGATACAATAAGTAACAATCTTGATACATGGGAATTGCCAGATCCGGATTTACTTATAAGAACAAGCGGTGAACAGAGATTGTCTAATTATCTGTGCTGGCAGCTTGCTTATACAGAATTTTATTTCACAGATATTTTCTGGCCTGATTTTGACAGGGAAGAACTTATTAAAGCATTTGAGAAATATAATAAGACGGAAAGAAGATTCGGCGGAGTTAAGGAGGAGTAGATTATGCGTACAAGAATTATGAGTGGAGCTGTGCTCATAGTCATACTTTTCACATGCCTGTATTTCGGAGGCTGGGTTACATTCGGGTTCAGTCTGTTTATTTCACTTGTAGGAATGTATGAGCTTATTAAAGTTAAGAAGCTTGAGAAGACAGGACTTGCAGTTGTGGGATATATAGCGGCAATTACTTATTATTTTATTCTTTTGCTTAATGATCCAGCATATATTTTACTGCTTCTTGTAGCTTCATGCATACTTATGATGTCAGTTTATGTATTTACATTTCCAAAATATAAGACAGAAGATGTTATGTGGGTATTCTTCAGTATAGTATATGTTGCTGTAACACTTTCTTATATCTATCAGGTAAGAATGCTGCAGGACGGAATATATATCGTATGGCTTATATTCGTGTCTTCATGGGGCAATGATACATGTGCATATTTCACAGGTGTATTTCTTGGAAAGCATAAGATGACTCCAAAGCTTTCACCTAAGAAGACTTACGAGGGTGCAATAGGAGGAGTTGTCGGTGCTACACTTCTTGGCTTTGGATATGGATTTGCCATAAGCTCTAAGATGTCAGATGTACTTGTACATCCTGTATATACATTTGCAATAGCCAGCTTCATAGGTGCATTCCTGTCTATATTTGGAGACCTGGCTGCATCTGCTATTAAGAGAAATCATGATGTGAAAGACTATGGAAAGTTAATACCGGGACATGGCGGAATTATGGACAGATTCGACAGTGCTATATTCACTGCACCTGTTGTTTACTGGTCAATAGAGGTTATTAACAAAGTCTTTGGAGGTTGATAATGAAGAACGTTTCGATACTTGGTTCAACTGGTTCAATTGGAACACAGACATTAGATGTTATCAGAAGAAATGCTGATATTAACGTAGTTGCGCTGGCAGCTGGTACAAGAGTTGCTGACCTTGCAGCACAGGTTCGTGAATTCAAGCCACAGCTTGTATGCATAGGCAAAGAGGAACTTGTTCCAGAGTTAAAGACTCTTATCGGTGATATGGATGTTAAGATTGTAAGTGGTGATGAAGGTCTTATTGAGGCAGCAACAATTGATAGTGCACAGATAGTTGTCACAGCAGTTGTAGGTATGATGGGAATTACACCTACAGTTGAAGCTATCAAGGCACATAAGGACATTGCACTTGCCAATAAAGAGACACTTGTGTGTGCTGGTCATATTATTATGAGTCTTGCTAAGGAATGCAATGTTAATATATATCCTGTTGACAGCGAACATTCAGCAATATTCCAGTGCCTTAACGGTGAGAACCGTGGTGAGATAGAGAAGATTCTTCTTACAGCTTCTGGTGGTCCATTCAGAGGAAAGAAAAGAGCTGACCTTGAAAATGTACAGTTAGAGGATGCACTTAAGCATCCTAACTGGGCTATGGGACGCAAGATAACAATAGATTCTTCTACAATGGTTAATAAAGGACTTGAGGTGATGGAGGCACAGTGGCTTTTTGGAGTACCTGCCGAGAAGGTTCAGGTTATAGTCCAGCCACAGAGCATAATCCATTCAATGGTTGAATTCAAGGATGGAGCTGTTATGGCACAGCTTGGAAGTCCTGATATGAGACTTCCTATACAGTATGCTCTTTATTATCCTGAAAGAAGAGAGCTTAACACAGAAAGACTTGATTTCTATGAACTGGCTAAGATTACATTTGAAAAGCCGGATATGGAGACTTTCAAGGGACTTAAGCTTGCTTACGAGGCAGCAGCGCGTGGAGGCAACATCCCGACTGCACTTAATGCAGCTAACGAAGTAGCTGTAGCTAGATTTTTAGACAGAAAGATAAAATATCTGGACATTCCAGATATTATAGAATACGCCATGAATGAAGTGGATTATATTAATAATCCAACAGTAGAGCAGATTCTCTCTACACAGAAGATAGTAACAGACATGATAGAAAGCAGGTGGTAGGAGTTGGTTCTTAATGTTATTCTGGCGATTCTTGTACTCAGTATAATTGTTATTGTCCATGAATTCGGACATTTTATAATAGCTAAGGCTAATGGCATAACTGTAGTTGAATTCTCAATCGGATTCGGACCGAAGCTGATACATTTCAGAAAAGGTGAGACGGAGTATTGTATTAAAGCATTTCCTTTTGGTGGTGCATGTACGATGCTTGGTGATGAGTTCCTTGAGATGAGTGTTATACAGTCAGAAGAAGATGATGACGAAGAGCTTACGGATGAAGAAAAGGAAGCTAAGAAAAGAAAGCTTGCTATCGAAAATGGTTATGACATGGAAAAGTCATTTGCAAGCAAATCAGTCTGGGCAAGAATTGCTGTCATAGCAGCAGGTCCGGTATTTAATTTCCTTCTTGCTTTCGTGTGTGCAGTAGTTATTGTCGGAAGTCTTGGCTATGATCCATGTGACATTGATGTTGTTAAAGATAATTCGCCAGCCACAGAAGCAGGGCTTCAGGAAGGTGATGTCATAACTAAGGTTAATGGACATAAGGTAACATTTTACAGGGATTTTTATTTCTACAGGGCTTATAATGCAGATAAGACTCTTAACATAACATTTACAAGAGACGGTGAAAAGATGACAACAACTGTTACTCCACAGCATATTAAGCAGCAGAAGTATCAGGTTGGAATCATGATGAATGAGAATTGTCTCATAAGTTCTGTTACCAAGGATTCTCCGGCTGAAAAGGCGGGACTTAAAGCTAATGATGTTATCAAAGCAGTTGATGGTACTGCAATGAAGAATAGTTCCAATGTGACAGAAGCTATTACATCAAGCGGCGGCAAAAAGGTTGTATTCACAGTTACAAGAGATGGAAAAAATGTTGATGTGACAGTTGAACCTAAGAAGGTTGAAGTTGAAAGCTATGATACAGGCTTTGTTGTATATGGAGACAGAGTAAAGACTTCTCCTATTGGTACTCTTAAGTATTCAGTGGAGGAAGTCGGATACAGTGTCAAGACTGTAATCCAGAGTCTTGGAATGTTATTTACAGGAAAGATTGGATTTGATTCATTGTTAGGACCTGTCGGAACTGTCAGCACAATGAGTGAGATTGTTGAAGAAAGTAAGGCTGATGGAGCATTTTATGTATTCCTTAATCTTATGAATCTTGCAGCACTTATCAGTGCTAACTTAGGAGTTATGAATCTGCTGCCAATTCCGGCACTTGACGGAGGCAGACTTGTATTCCTTATAATAGAGGCATTAAGAGGCAAGCCGGTTAAGAGAGAGCATGAAGGAATTGTTAATTTCATAGGTATGATACTTCTTGTCATACTTATGGTTGTTGTATTGTTTAAAGATATAATGGCATTGTTCTAATACAGAAAGGACACAGGGGTTATGTACAGAGATAATACTAAGGTTGTTAAGATAGGAAACCGTGTTATAGGTGGTGGCAATCCTATTCTTATTCAGTCAATGACTAATACACATACAGAAGATGTTGCTGCAACAGTAGCACAGATTAAGGAGCTTACCAAAGCTGGTTGTGAAATTATCAGATGCACAGTTCCAACTAAGGAAGCTGCACTTGCAATCAAAGAGATAAAGAAGCAGATAGAGATACCTCTCGTTGCTGATATACATTTTGACTATAAGATGGCTATTATGGCAATAGAGAATGGGGCTGACAAGATTAGAATTAATCCGGGCAATATTGGAGGAACAGACAAGATAAAGGCTGTTGTTGATGTTGCAAGGGAAAGAAATATACCAATCAGGGTTGGTGTCAACAGCGGTTCACTTGAGAAAGACCTTATTGAGAAATATGGCGGAGTAACAGCAGAGGGAATAGTTGAGAGCGCACTTGACAAGGTTAAGATTATTGAAGACTTAGGTTATGATAATCTTGTTGTCAGCATCAAATCTTCTGATGTAATGATGTGTGTTAAAGCACATGAGCTTATTGCAAAACAGACTAATCATCCGCTTCATGTTGGAATTACTGAGTCTGGAACGATATTCTCAGGAAGCATTAAGTCATCAATCGGACTTGGTCTTATACTTAATCAGGGAATTGGCGATACAATAAGAGTTTCTCTTACAGATGATCCTGTAAGGGAAATAGAGGCTGCGAAACTGATACTTAAGACTCTTGGATTAAGAAAAGGCGGAATAGAAGTTGTTTCATGCCCTACATGCGGAAGAACAAGAATTAATCTTATAGACCTTGCAGGAAAGGTTGAGAAAATGGTTTCAGGGTATGACCTTGACTTGAAGCTTGCTGTAATGGGATGTGTAGTTAACGGACCGGGAGAAGCAAAGGAAGCTGATCTTGGAATTGCAGGCGGTGACGGCTGCGGAGTACTTATTAAACATGGAGAGATTATTAAGAAGGTTCCAGAAGAGGAGCTTCTTGATACACTCAGGTATGAACTTGATAATTGGAATGAGTGATACATATGTACAAATTTTTTGAAGTGTTTAAGACGCTGAAGCTGCCAGAGGATCTGGCGGTGTATTTTGAGAATGTTGAAGTAACTAAAGTCTCGAAAACATCGACCAATTCTCTGGCACGCGTTTATATAAAGAGTGACAGGGTAATAGAAAAACCAATAATATTCAAGGTTGAGGATGCATTAAAGAAACAGATATTCCGTATATCCAACATGGACGTGCGGATTATCGACAGATATGTTTTGTCAGCACAGTATACGCCACAGACTGTAATGGATATATATTATGACAGTATCTTAGCAGAGCTGGAGAAATACTGGACACTTGAATATAATCTTTTGAAAAATTCCAAGTGGGAGTTCGAAAAAGAGGATATGCTTGTATTCACGATTGAGGACAGCTTTCTTGCACATCAGTATGCTGATACACTGACAGATTATTTCAAGAAAATATTCCTGAACAGATTCGGGTTTGAGATAGATGTTGAGTATCAGTATGCCAAGAAGAAGGAGAGCCAGTACGAGAGAGAAAATGCATACAAGATTAATCTTCGTGTCAAAGAAATTGAGAATAATATGATGGCGGCAGCAGAAGATAATGCCGACGGCAGGGATGATAAGAAGCTTACTTCTGAACAGAAGGCAGCAAAGAAAGCTGAGACAGCAGCCAAGCAGAAGGCGGCTAGAGCAGCATTTTTTGCAAGCGACAACAGGGGCAGGGAAGAGCTTAAGACATACAGCAGAAAGCCTGCTAACGAAGATGTTTTATATGGAAGAGATTTTGACGGTGATGTAACACCGATTGAACAGATAGATACGGCAATCGGAGATGTTATTATCTCTGGCATGGTCCGTAATGTTGAAATGCGTGAAATCCGTAACGAAAGAACAATTATTATGTTCAATGTCACAGATTTTACAGACACAATTACAGTAAAGGTATTTGCAAAAAATGAGCAGGTACCGGAGCTTTCAGGTGTTATCAAGAAGGGGAATTTCTTAAAGATTAAGGGTAATGCTACATTTGACAAGTACGACCAGGAAATATCAATTGCCAATGTGTGGGGTATAAGAAAAGGCTCTGATACAAGACAGGTGCGTAATGACCTCGCACTTCATAAAAGAGTTGAGCTGCACTGCCATACCAAGATGAGTGATATGGATGGTGTGTCTTATGTATCTGATATTATCAAACAGGCAATCAGATGGGGACATAAGGCAATTGCAATTACTGACCACGGTGTTGTGCAGGCATTTACAGATGCATTCCATACGATGAGCGACCTCAAAGGCTCTTATGCCAAGAAGGGTGAGAAGCTTGATTTTAAGATAATATACGGAGTCGAGGCTTATCTTGTTGATGATACCAAGCAGATAGTAACGAATCCGAGAGGACAGAGCTTTAACGATACATATGTTGTGTTCGACCTTGAGACAACGGGATTTTCTGCGGAAGTTGACAGAATTATAGAGATAGGTGCAGTCAAGGTGTGCAATGGTGAGATAGTAGACAGATTCTCTACATTTGTTAATCCTGAGATTCCTATTCCATTCAGAATAGAGACGCTTACGCACATTAATGACCAGATGGTTATGAATGCACCTAAGATAGAGGAGATTCTGCCTGAGTTTCTTGAATTCTGCGAGGGTGCTGTAATGGTTGCACATAATGCGGAATTCGATACAAGCTTCATAATCAATAAGGCAGAGAAGATTGGTATAAATGTGGATACTACCATTATAGACACAGTGCTTCTTGCACAGTTTCTTATGCCAAATCTTCATAATTATAAGCTGGATACGCTTACAAAGCATCTTAATGTTGTACTTGAAAGCCACCACAGGGCGGTTGACGATGCTGCTGCGACTGCAGACATATTTGTCAAGATGATTAAAATGCTTTACGACAGGGATATTCCTGACGTTGATAAGCTTAATGAGGAAGGTAAGATGGATGAGAACGCCATCAAGAAGCTTCATCAGTATCACTGTATAATTCTTGCTTCTAATGAGATGGGAAGGATTAATCTGTACAGACTTGTTTCTGCATCACATTTGCAGTACTTTAACAGATTCCCTAAGATACCGAAGAGTCTTGTTAACCAGTACAGGGAAGGTCTTATTATAGGAAGTGCGTGTGAGGCAGGTGAGCTTTTCAGAAGTCTTGTAAATGGTCGTTCAGAAGCAGAGATAGCGAGAATAGTTAATTTCTATGACTATCTTGAGATACAGCCAATTGGCAATAACAGGTTCATGATTGAGAAAGAGGATTGCTATGTCCAGAATGAGGAGGATTTGCGCAATCTGAACCGCAGAATAGTAGAACTTGGTGACAAATTCGGCAAGCCTGTTGTGGCAACCTGTGATGTGCATTTCTTAAATCCAGAGGATGAAGTGTACCGTAGAATTATCATGGCAGGAAAAGGCTTTGATGATGCGGATAATCAGGCACCGCTGTATCTTCATACTACTGAAGAAATGCTTCATGAATGTGATTATCTAGGAAGCGACAAGGCATACGAGGTTGTTGTAACCAACACTAATAAGATTATGGATATGTGTGAGGAGATTGAGCCTGTAAGACCGGATAAATGTCCTCCGTTCATTGAGAACTCTGACCAGATGCTTCGTACAATCTGTGAAAATAGAGCTCATGAGATATACGGTCCGGAGCTTCCACAGATAGTAACTGAGCGATTAGAGCGAGAGTTGAACTCAATTATCTCTAACGGATATTCCGTTATGTACATAATTGCACAGAAGCTTGTATGGAAATCTAATGATGACGGTTATCTGGTTGGTTCAAGAGGTTCGGTTGGTTCTTCATTAGCAGCAACAATGGCGGGTATCACCGAGGTTAATCCGTTAAGCCCGCATTATCTGTGTCCAAAATGCTACTATAATGATTTCTATTCAGATGAAGTCAAAGCATTTGCCGGAGGCGCAGGCTGCGATATGCCTGATAAGATATGCCCAAAATGCGGAGCGAAGCTTAATAAGATGGGATTTGATATTCCGTTCGAGACTTTCCTTGGTTTCAAGGGAAACAAAGAGCCTGATATTGATCTTAACTTCTCCAATGAATACCAGAGTAAGGCTCATGCCTATACAGAGGTTATCTTTGGAAAAGGGCAGACCTTCAAAGCTGGAACTATCGGTACTGTCGCAGAAAAGACTGCGTATGGTTTCGTTATGAAGTATTTTGAAGAGAAGTCAGCAAAGAATGCACTTGAGGGCAAGCCTCCTATTGTTAAGAGAAAATGTGAGATAGAACGAATAGCAGAAGGCTGTATTGATATTAGAAGAACTACAGGACAGCATCCTGGTGGAATTGTTGTACTTCCAATTGGTGAAGAGATTCATTCATTTACACCGGTACAGCACCCTGCAAATGATATGACGACATCTATAGTAACAACACATTTCGATTACCATAGTATTGACCACAACCTGTTAAAGCTGGATATCTTAGGACATCTTGATCCTACAATGATACGAATGTTACAGGATTTAACGGGAATTGACCCTCTTGAGATTCCACTAGATTCTAAAGAGGTTATGTCACTGTTCCAGAACACTTCTGCGCTAGGAATCAAGCCTGAGGATATAGGCGGCACAAAGTTAGGAGCACTTGGAATACCAGAGTTTGGTACTGACTTTGCCATGCAGATGCTTATGGATACTAAGCCACAGTATTTCTCAGACCTTGTCCGTATCGCAGGACTTGCGCATGGTACTGATGTATGGCTTGGCAATGCACAGACTCTTATTAAAGAAGGAAAAGCTACTATTTCAACAGCTATATGTACACGAGACGATATTATGATATATCTTATCCAGAAGGGACTTGATTCAGAGGAATCATTTAAAATAATGGAAATGGTCCGAAAGGGTAAGGTTGCATCCGGCAAATGTAAAGAATGGCCGGAGTGGAAGCAGGATATGATTGACCATGGTGTACCGGACTGGTATATATGGTCATGCGAGCGAATCAAGTACATGTTCCCTAAGGCACATGCTGCAGCGTATGTTATGATGGCATGGCGTGTTGCATACTGTAAGGTATTTTATCCGCTTGCATATTACACAGCTTACTTTAGTATAAGAGCCACAGCATTTGACTATGAGAAAATGGCTATGAGTCCTGTAAGGCTTGAACACTACATTGCTGAGTACAAAGCCAAGAAAGCAGAAGGAACAATCTCTAATACAGAAGAAGATGAACTTGGTGTAATGCGTATTGTTCAGGAAATGCATGCAAGAGGCTATGAATTCACACCTATAGACATATATAAGGCAAAGGCAAGAACATTCCAGATAATTGATGGAAAGATTATGCCATCATTCAAGGTTATATCAAAGGTAGGTGAAGTCGCCGGAGAGTCAATAGAGATAGCCGCCAGAGATGGCGAATTCTTATCAAAGGATGACTTACGCCAGCGAGCCAAGATAGGACAGTCAGCGATAGATAAGCTTTCAGAGCTTGGAATACTTGGAGATATGACAGACAGCAACCAG
>ENA-OPCU01000321-OPCU01000321.1-human-gut-metagenome-genome-assembly--contig:-NODE-321-length-18902-cov-4.781504_pt1 | contig 18902 bp, 19 predicted proteins | sample MGYA00241255_ERZ501490 | MGnify/ENA primary metagenome ERZ501490 (study PRJEB25962, sample SAMEA2042627) | human gut metagenome | biome: human gut; feature: human-associated habitat; material: faeces... | reverse complement strand
TGGAGACAGCAAGGCTTCGCTATGGTTTCTGGTTGTGTCATGTGTTTCTAATATACTATTTGATTTATTGTTTGTTGCAGTGTTTGGAATGGATGTAGCCGGGGCAGCACTTTCTACAAGTATTGCCATGTTTATATCATGGATTATAAGTATTGTTTACATAAGAAAGAAGTTTCCGGAGATACAGTTTACATTTTTGCCGAGAAGATTCTCTGGAACAATGATGAAGGATATTCTGGCTATTGGCTTACCTGTTGGACTTAATAATTCGCTTTATTCATTAGGACATGTTGCATTACAGACCTTTAATAACTCACAGGGGGCTATATTTATGGCCGGAGGTGCAGTAGCAGGAAGAATTACAGGATGCGCTAACATAGCAATTACCGGATTATCTTCGGCGGCCACTACATTTTCAGGACAGAATTATGGTGCTAAGAAATACTCAAGAATTAAAGAGGGACACTGGAGAATTCCATTGTGTTCAGGTCTGATTACATTAAGTTTTGGATTGCTTTTTATAATGATACATAAACCTATAATCCGTTTCTTTTCATCAGATGAAATGGTATTGATGTATGCGAGCAGGCATGTTATTGTCATGCTGCTTTCCCAGTGGTTTTATGCTATTTTTAACTGTATAATATCTATTGTAAACGGAACCGGAAAGGTGCGTTATACTACAATTGTCAACATTCTTATGCTTTGGGCAGTCAGAATTCCAAGTGCCTATATTATTAACAGATACTTTGATGGAACATGGGTAATGTTGTGCTTCCCAATATCTTTCAGCTTTGGAATGTTTGCAATGATAGGTTATTATCTGTTCTCGCCAGCATGGAAGGAAGTTATGAGACTGGCGGAAAATAAACAAAATGAAGGTTGAAGGTGAGCGAAAGACAGCGTAAGGTTGACGAGCTTACTGGAATTAAGAAGCTCGTCCATCTGCTTCAACCCCCATAACAAGCGGATTATCAGTAGGAATATAACAGTTTTGCTCGTAGTATTGGAAATGAATAGCCATTACCAATATAATTGAATTGGACAATTCTTTTATTAATACCCTCTGTAACCGCGTTGGTATATTGATAGTCGTGATAATTTAATATTTCCTGCTTCCAATAGAGAATCTTTTTCAATAAATGATAAAAAAAGATATAATCAGCTGTTATTAACGCAGAGGCTTTATCAATAATCTGTTTAGCAGAATCCTTATCAGTTGTATTATAAATGTTGATTAGCAATTCCTTAATTTCATAAATGAAACTAACTTGTGGATATCTTGATATGTATTCATTTAATAATTGCTGTTGTTCATAAGATAGAGATTCTCTTTTATATAATAGTAGTGTCCTGATTTCATAAAGTATGACATTGTCATATTGTGCTAATTCTTTCCTGAAAGCCTTCTGGATATCCTGCTGAATATGGAATTTATCAATAACAATATGTGCATCAGGTATTATTGTTTTAATAAGTCTCTTATATTTTGGCGTCATATCAATTACTACTACTTTGACGTTGGAATAATCAACACTTTTCAGAAATCTACTCATTTCATTATAAGTATTATTCTTTAATAACTCTATAGGCTTATGTCTTTTTATATCAACAAATAACCCATAAGCGTTCTTATTAATATGAGCTTCGTCGATTCCCAATAATTCAGGTAAAATTATGTGCCTGTTGGCATCTTGTTTGCAAATATATTTCATTACAATTTTCTCAATTGTAGATACAGAAATGTTATATTCCTGCGATATGTCAGACAGACTACGATACAGGAATAATTTTTCAATCTTTTCTCTTAGTCTATTAGTTACTTTGGCATGTTTGTCAACGAATTGAAATGTATGAGAAAAGGTCTGATTACAACAATTGCATCTGTATCTTGGAACAATAACATTAATTATTATTTTTTCATCGCGAACCGGTAAGTCTAATAACTTACGCATAGTTTTACCATACTTTACAATATTAGTTGAGCCACAAAAAGCACAATTAGTATTGTATTCTGATGGTTTTACAGTATAATAATGTGTGTTAGTTTCTAGTTGGCTAGAAATAATGTCGATTTCTTGAAGATTTAATTCATTCAAATGTTTTAAGCTCCTTTGATAAAAATCAACATCGATGTTTAAAGACCTAAATAGCATTGGGTCGTAAGCTTACAATTAAATTTTCATGCATAATGAATTTTAAGTCAATTGGTTTACTAAAAAAAATTAAAATTTATCATTTACGACAATATTTTTATTGATAAATGATAGTTCAACAAAGATATGTAAATATCCTAATATACATTAATGAGGAAGCACTATGATTAAAAGAAATTTATTAAAAGGGGCAGCAGTATTTTTATCATGCTGCTTGATTTTTGCATCTGCAGGGTGCGGCAAGAAAAAGCCTGTTTCAACTGAAAACACCACAAAGGCTGTAACGGAGCAGGAAACTAAAGACAACAAGAAGAAAACAACAGAGGAACAGGTTACAATCGCGGTAAAAGATGCCGAAGGTAATACTGTTGAAGTCGCTGGAATTGTAGAGACAAATGAGGACGGTGAGAAGGTTGTAATTATCCAGGACCGTGATGGAAATCGGACAGAGATTAAAGCTGATAATTATGAGGAAAGCGGCAGTGGTACAATTACAATTACTGATGAAACTGTGTCAAATGAGATCACGGAAGCAGCTAAGGACGATAAGATTCCAAAGGCTGATGAGGTTATTCCTACTAAGCCATCTACTGATGTGGCTGACAATAACAGCAACAATAACTCGGGTTCTAATAGTGGTGGCAGCAGTTCCGACTCTTCTGATAACAATAATGGCGGTAATAGTGGCAGCAGCTCTGATAATGGTGAAAACACAACGCCTAGTGAACCAGAGACAAAACCATCAACACCTGATACTCCTTCTCATGAACACAGCTGGGAGCCAATCTACGATTACATACCACATGAAGAAGTAAAGGAAAACGTTTGGGTAGTTGACAAGGCTGCCTGGGAAGAGCCTGTATATGGTTATGTTGATATATGTCTTCAGTGTGAGAATGGGGAGTGCTCATATTGTAATGAACATGGCTTAAGACAGGCAGAGTTTAATAGTTACCAAGAAAGATATAATCATTCAAAGAATTGTGCATTAAATGGGGGCTCTTGCAGTAATTCTACTAGAAGAAAAAAAATTATTGATTATATACACCACGATGAGGAAGGCCATTATGAGACAGTTACTATATCTGAAGCTTATACTGAGAAGAAATTGGTAGGTTATAGATGTTCCTCTTGCGGAGAAACAAAGAGTAACTAAAAAAATTGGGACTACCTGATAATCAGGTAATCCCAAAGGCGTATCATCCTTGTGAAGTTTGTCGGTGTAATAAAGATAATACACTAAAAAGATATAACAATCCTAACAAAATTATAAATGTTTAAAGTATAATTTAAGGCATACCCTGATATAAATGTATACGCCTATGTTGAAAGCGATTAAATATAAAGAATACAATGATATAATATTTTGTCGTGAAAAATAAAGAATAACTCATTAAATATTCCGCATAGCCGATAAATTCTAGGTTGACGACATCGTAAGAATATGGTAATATAGCACATGTTCGCGGATATGGCGGAATTGGCAGACGCGCTAGATTTAGGTTCTAGTGTCAACAGACGTGCAGGTTCAACTCCTGTTATCCGCATATTTTTTTAAGGCTGATGCACTTTTTTGTGTGTCAGCTTTTTTGATTTGGAAAATATCAGATTGTGGTGTACAATAAAGAAAACATGTCCGGAAAGGAGGCCAATATGGCAGAGTATGTATTAGAAAACAACATTTTAAAAGTTACGGTGGATTCTAAGGGGTGTGAAATAAGAGATGTAATATGTAAAACTGACAATACACACAGAATGTGGAATGCCAATCCCGAAGGATGGAAAAGAGTTGCACCTGTTCTTTTCCCGCTTATTGGCAAATACAAGGATAACCAAAGCATTTATAATGGAAAAGTATATGAAATGGGTCAGCATGGATTTGCAAGAGATATGGAATTCACACTTGTTAATCATACTGACGATATGCTGGTTATGAGACTTGAATCCGATGAAAACACTAAAGAAAAATATCCTTTTAATTTTGCATTGGAGCTGGAGTATCACCTTATTGACAATGAAATTAAAGAAGTGTACAGAGTAATCAATAAAGATAATGTAATGATGCATTTCAGCATAGGTGGTCATCCGGCTTTTGTAACACCAGAGAATGATGCAAGCATGGCTGGTTGTAAGATAAGATTTGATGCAGACAGAATTACATATCATCTGATAGGAGATTATCAATTAATGGCGAGGGATGAGTATGAGCTGCCATTAATTAATCATGAATATACAATACAAGAGGACAGCTTTGAAAAAGATGCATTTATAATTGAGGGTGGTCAGGCAGGAACTGTAAGTCTTGTTAAAAATGAAAAGCCTTTTGTTACAGTTAAGTTTGATACGCCTGTATTTGGTCTGTGGTCATGCAAATCAAAAAATGTTCCATTTGTATGTATAGAGCCGTGGTATGGAAGAACAGATGCCATAGATTTTACAGGGGAGCTTAAGGACAGGGAATACAGTAATCATCTTGATGCCGGAGAAGTTTTCGAGAAGTCATTTTCAATCTTATTTTATTAATAACATTATTAACATAAAAACAGCGCCGTATGCCATTGTATGCAATATAGCGCTGTTTTTTGTAAAGTAATTACTTTAAAAACATATGTATTAAACTGTTATTTGTTTTCGTGTATGGCTGGTAGCGCATAGGCAGATCAAGCCAGCATTTTTTATCTACAATGCTCTTATAGTGTGAAAATGTATCAAATCCGGCTTTTCCGTGATATGAGCCCATGCCGCTTTCACCGAATCCGCCAAAGCCCATCTTGGATGTTGCAAGGTGAATGATAGTATCATTGATACAGCCACCACCGTAATTGCATCTTGAGGTTACATATCGTGCTTCTTTCTTATTTTTAGTGAATATATACAGAGCAAGCGGGTGCATGTGTGCATTAACAGTGCTGACAGCCTTCTCGATAGAGTGAAAGGTAAGTATAGGCATAAGCGGACCAAAAATTTCTTCCTGCATCACAGCGTCGTCAAATGTAACATTATCCATTATCGTAGGTTCAATACGCAGAGAATCTGCATCTGATGCACCACCAAGAACGACTTTGCTGGTATCGATAAGACCTGATATTCTGTTAAAATGCTTTTCATTAACAATTTTGCCATAATCATTGTTGTTAAGTGGAGAATCTGTAAACTGCCGCTTTGTTTCGTGGATAAGTTCTTTCACAAGCTGGTCCTTGATACTGTCCTGAACATATATGTAATCAGGCGCAACACATGTCTGTCCGCAGTTTAAGAATTTGCCAAATACAATTCTTCTGGCAGCGAGCTTTAAGTCCGCAGATTCTGTTACTATACATGGGCTTTTTCCGCCAAGCTCAAGTGTTACCGGGGTTAAGTATTCAGCGGCTTTGCGCATAACTTCTTTGCCGACAGCCTGGCTTCCTGTAAAGAATATGTAATCAAAATGTTCATTAAGCAGACAGTTATTTTCAGCTCTTCCGCCAGTTACAACAGATACATAAGCAGGGTCAAATACTTCTTTTATTATGAGGCAAATAACATCGCTGACATAAGGTGAGTACGCACTTGGTTTAAGAATCGCAGTGTTTCCTGCGGCAATTGCATCAACAAGGGGTTCCATTGTCAGAAGAAATGGATAATTCCAAGGACTCATAATAAGGACAACTCCGCGTGGTGACGGCTTCTTAAAGCTTCTGGAATGAAATTGCGCAAGGGGTGTTGGAACATTTTTCTCTCTGCTGAATTTCCTAATATGTTTTAGCATATAAGATATCTCGCTGAGAGTAAGCCCGACTTCACACATATAACTTTCAAACTGGCTTTTGCCAAGGTCTTTATAGATAGCATCAAATATTTCATTCTCATGTTTCTTAATTGCCGAATATAGTTTCTTTAAGGCATCAATTCTTACATTTACATCAAGTGTTGTACCTGTAAGAAAGAAATGTCTCTGTGATTGTACAAGTTTATTGATCTGTGTAGCTTCCATATTATACCTCATTTTCATGTGTATTATCTTTCATAAGTTTATAGTAGAACTGTTCGAGTGTCTTAGCGTCCATAAGAACCGGAACAGGGTAGAGAGGGTTAGCCTCTTTGTCAGCATACCCTGCAAGCTTAGGAATATCCTTCTCTTTAATCTCAGGAATTGTATCACCAATGTTAAATCTTGCTTTCATATCTTTGACTGCCTGTATAAATGCTTTGGCAGCAGTCTCATCTGGCATATCCTTATCTGCAACACCAGCGGCAATTGCAAGGTCATGCAGCTTCTTATAGATGGATTCTCCATAGCTTTCAAGAACCATTGGGAGAATTACGGCATTTGCAAGTCCATGAGGAACATTATATTCGCCACCTAGAGAATGTGCAACTGCATGGACATATCCTACATATGATTTAGTGAATGCACATCCGGCATAATAAGCAGCTTTAAGCATATTTTTTCTTGCTGTTGTATCAGAACCGTTAGTGTATGCCCTGGCAAGATTGTTAAATATTAACTCAGTAGCCATAAGTGCATCTTTTCTTGTACCTGGAGTTGTTGAGTTTCCGATGTAGGCTTCAACGGCATGTGTAAGTGCATCCATTCCGGTAGTTGCGGTAATTGAAGAAGGAAGTGTAAGTGTTACCTTCGGGTCAAGGACTGCATATCTTGGAATAAGCGGAAAGTCGTTGATTGCGTATTTGTGGCGGGTTGTGGCGTCTACAATTACAGCGGCAAGAGTAGTTTCACTTCCCGTTCCTGCTGTTGTAGGAATTGCAACCAGCAGAGGAAGCTTTGCATGGACCTTAAGGATTCCTCCAAGCTTAGACAGATGTGTCTTAGGTCTTGCAATTCTTACACCAACAGCTTTGGCACAGTCCATGCTTGAACCGCCGCCAAAGCCGATTATGCAGTCACATTTGTTATCTTTATATATGGCAAGTGCCTCTTCCACGGTATCAGTTGTAGGGTTAGCTACAGTTTTATCGTAAACATGGTATTCAATGCCGGCATTGTCGAATACATCTGTAAGCATAGAAAGAATGCCAAGCTTTGCAATTCCAGGATCTGTAATAATTATAGGACATGATTTCTTCTTTTTGTTAAGTACAGATGGAATGTCAGATAATGCACTTACAATTTTAGGCTTCCTGTATGGAAGAAATGGCAGTGCAATCTTGAATACAGTCTGAAAACTTCTGCAGTATATTTTCTTGAAAATGTTCATTGTACACCTCTTTTGATTTTAAAATATTTTGACTACCAAATTATAATACCCGCAGTTCATATTGACAAGGGGTCAGTCAGGAATCTGCAGTCCGGTTCCATCCATATGGAAATTCTCAGTATTAATAAGCTGTGATATGGGCACGATTTCGTAGCCTTGGGACTGCAGCCCGGTTATTACGGATTCGAGAGCTTCAGCTGTGTATTTAGCACCATTGTGCATAAGAATTATGGAACCGTTCTTAAGAGCTTTATGTGTTGTCACGGTCTTAATTATGTTGTCTGTTCCATAGTCCTTCCAGTCAAGGGAATCTACATCCCATTCTATAGGATAGAAGTTACAACCATAGACTGTATCAATAAGTGTTGAATTATAATCACCGTATGGCGGGCGGAACAGGAAGCTCGTATATCCGGTGATTTCTTTTATTTTATTGGCAACAGACATGATTTCATCTTTCTGTTCATTTACAGAAAGTTTACTCATTTCTTTATGATTCTGGCTGTGGTTGCCGAGGTCGTGACCGCGGTTATAGATTTCAAGAACCTTATCAGGGTAGCTGTCCACCCAGCCTCCGGTCATGAAAAATGTGGTTTTGATATTATATTTATCAAGAATGTCAAGAATCTTTATAGTATCTTCATCGCCCCACGCGGCGTCAAATGATATGGAAACATATTTTTTGGAGGTATCAAGATTAGTTTTTTTACTAAGGTCAACACAGTATATAGGAAGTTTACGGCTGCCTATGCTGCAATTGCCCATGATTGCGCCACCACCAATTCCATTTCCCTGATTGGATGAGTTGTATGGCGGTAATCTGTCGGAATCTGATGGAATTGACGGATTAGAGATGCTTGAATCATTTGATGAGCCGGATTTATCGGAAGTACCTGAACTGTCTGATGATTTAGGTGGCTCATTAGTAATTGAAGATGTGTCTGCAGGATTTTCAGAAGAGGATTGCTTATGTCTTGCGGTTATTATGCCACAGATTACTAAAATGATTATAACGCAGTATATGAATATAATGCGCATTTGTTTATTAGAAAAAAGAGACATACTGATACCTCGGATAATGCTTAGTATCAATATATCTCTTTACATTTTAAAAAATTACTGCTTTTTTCATTACTTAGCAGAAGAACTGCTTTCTGTTGCAGATGTATCTTTAACAAGACCATCAGGATGGAGTGAAACATTTAATTCACTTGTGCTTTCATCGTAATCATCGCCAAGAATCTGCTTAACGAGAGTCTGGCAGTATGAAAGGCTGAAATCAGAGCAGCCGGAATCGTTGCGGATTGCGTTGCCTGATGCAAGTGATTCTGTGTAATCACTTAATTTATATGTTGTGATTGCTTTCTGACCGAAAAGCTTCTGTGTTATAACAGGTGTAAGATTATAATTCTTAACATAACAGCCTGTTTCATCTTTAACAAGTGTCATCTTAGCCATACCGCCTATCATACGAGGCTTCTGGTCCTGATTAGAAACGAAGTTACCAAGTGAATAGTATACAAGCATTTCATGCCCCTTAGTATCAGATACTACCTCTACAGGCTCAAGGACATGAGGATGTGTACCGATAACAACATCAACACCAAGGCTTAAGAAAAGCTGTGTCCAGTAATTCTGGTTAGAATCTGGTGTGTAGACATATTCAGTACCCCAGTGTGGAAGTACAATAACCATATCAGCAAGCTGTTTAGCTTTAGTTACATCTGCTGTAATCTTATCCTTATCAAGCATGTTTACAATATAAGGCTTGGAATCAGGAATAGGAATTCCATTAGTTCCGTATGTGTAGTTAAGGAATGCTATCTTGAAGCCTTCTTTTTCATAAACATATATATTTTCATAGTCTTCCTCTGTTTCGTTGATACCAAGAACAGTAGTATCAGGATGATAAGTCTTCCAGAATGAAAGGCAGTTCTCAACACCCTTAAGCCCCTTGTCTAATGTGTGGTTGGTAGCATGAAGGATAATATTGAATCCTGCTTTAACTTCTGCATCACCAAGTGCCCATGGTGAGTTAAATGTTGGATATCCTGTGTAAGCAAAATCAGAACCGCCGAGGATTGTTTCCTGATTAACGATTCTTATGTCTGCAGAGCTTATATCCTTAGCTATGTTAGTGTAGAGGTGGTCGAAGTTGTAAGTTCCATCATCCATAAGACCACTTTTTACTACACCTTCATGCATAAGCATATCACCAATCATCATAAGGTCGACCTCTATAGTCGGAACCTTGGTTGTAGTTTCTTCCTCTGTTGTTGGTTCAGCAGTAGTCTCATTATTCTGGTTATCGGCAACAGAAGGATTATTTTCTTTTTTGTGACTGCCAATAACAGCGAATACGATACCTATAGTTACAACAAAGAGTACAGCAGCAATGATAGCAATGAGTTTTACATTAAGTTCAGAGCGTCTGCGTCTCTTAAGAGGTACATTTGTTTTCTTAGCCATAATTTATCTCCCTTAAAATTATTAATATATGTCTTAAAAAGACGAAATATGCATAACTATGGTACATTAAGAAACAAAATTATTCAAGAAAAATATTTGTATTATACACAAAGAGATTAAAATGTAGTATATTTATAAAAGTTGGCAATAAGCCACAATAAGAAATATATAATTATAGCGGAGGTTTCTTATGAGCAGATACACTAAGGACGATATATTCAGAATGGTTGAAGAAGAGGATGTAGAGTTCATACGTCTTCAGTTTACTGATATTTTTGGAACACTTAAGAATATTGCAATTACTTCAAGCCAGCTTGAGAAGGCACTTGATAACAAATGTATGTTTGACGGTTCTTCTGTTGAAGGCTTTGTAAGAATTGAAGAGTCAGATATGTATCTGTATCCTGACTACGATACATTTGAAATATTCCCATGGAGACCACAGCAGGGAAAGGTTGCAAGACTTATCTGTGATGTGTATACACCAGATGGCAAGCCTTTTGAGGGCGACCCAAGATGGATACTTAAGAAAACTATTAAAGAAGCGAATGAAATGGGATACCGCTTTGATGTCGGTCCAGAATGTGAATTTTTCTTATTCCATACAGATGATAATGGCCTGCCTACGACATTAAGCCATGAGAAAGCTGGATATTTTGACCTCGGACCTAATGACCTGGGCGAGAATATAAGAAGAGATATGGTTCTTACTCTTGAGGATATGGGATTTGAGATTGAGGCTTCACATCATGAGGTTGCTCCTGCACAGCATGAGATTGATTTTAAATATGATGAGGCTTTAAAGACAGCAGATAATATACAGACGTTTAAGATGACAGTTAAGACAATTGCCAAGAGACATGGACTTTATGCAACATTTATGCCAAAGCCAAAGTTTGGTATCAGCGGTTCTGGAATGCATATTAATATGTCACTTGCAACTGAAGAGGGTAAGAATATATTTGCAGATGAGAATGGAAAGATTGGTTTATCAGATAATGCATATCATTTTATTGCCGGTATTATGAAGCACGCAAGAGGTATGTCAGCAATAACTAATCCGCTTGTTAATTCATATAAAAGACTTGTTCCGGGATATGAAGCACCTGTATATATAGCATGGTCAGCAAAGAACAGAAGTCCGCTTATAAGAATACCTGCATCAAGAGGAAATGGAACGAGAGTTGAGTTAAGAAATCCGGATCCTACAGCTAATCCATATCTCGTGCTGGCACTCTGCCTTGCAGCAGGACTTGATGGTATTAAGAACAAGATAGAAGTACCTGAGAGTGTTGACTGCAATATATATGAGATGACACCTGGCGAGAGAAGGGCAGCAGGAATAGAGAATATGCCGGCAGACCTTAAGGAAGCAGTTGACTGTCTTGTGGCAGATGAGTTTTTATGCAGCGTACTTGGAGAACATATTACAACCAAATATGTTGAAGCTAAGATGAAAGAATGGGAAAACTACACAACAAGAGTCTCACAGTGGGAAATTGATGAATATCTCTACAAGTATTGATTAAACATGGTAAAGCGTATGCTAAGTAGAAAAGGAGTTAATTGATGTCCACATTGATTGTAGCATTTCCTAAGTTAGAGGAGGCTAAAGCAGTAAGGAACCTTTTGATTCACAGAGGCTTCGATGTCGCTGTACCATGTACAAGTGGGGCACAGGCAATCAATCAGGCTGATACTTTGTCTGATGGAATCATAATATGCGGATATAAGCTGTCAGATAATATGGTTTATACTGAATTATACGAATATAAGCCAAAGAGCTTTGAGATGTTGTTAGTTGCGTCCCAGAACAGATGGGAAGATTGTCAGGACAATGGAATTGTATGTGCGGCAATGCCAATAAAGGTTAATGACCTTGTGTCAACTATAGAGATGATGCTTCAGGCACAGATAAGGCGTAGAAGGAAATTAAGGTCACAGCCAAGAAAGAGAAGTCCGGAAGAACAGAAGATAATTGATGATGCAAAGCATCTGCTTATGGAAAGAAATAATATGTCAGAGCAGGAAGCATTCAGATATATCCAGAAATGCAGCATGGACAGTGGCAATACAATGGTAGAGTCAGCAACTATGGTAATGGGAATATATCAGGATGTATGACAAATGTGATTTATCACTACATTTATAATATATAGGAAAAGGGAGACGCAGTATGAAGTTTACTAAAATGCATGGAGCAGGCAACGACTACATATACGTAGACTGCACACAGTCGGTAATTGATAATCCGTCACAGGTCGCAATTGATTTAAGTGACAGACATTTTGGAATAGGTTCGGATGGACTTATTCTTATTAAGAAGTCAGATAAAGCTGATTTCTTTATGGAGATGTACAACGCAGATGGTTCGCAGGGACAGATGTGTGGCAATGGAATAAGATGTGTTGGAAAGTTCGTATATGACAACGGACTTACAGATAAAACAACAGTTACTATTGATACACTTGCAGGTGTGAAGATACTTGAGCTTAAAACTGGTGCAGATGGCAAGGTTGAGACGGCAAGGGTTAACATGGGCGCACCAATTCTTGAGGCAGCACAGATTCCTGTTGATACGAAGGAACTTAAAGAATATAAAGGCTGTGAGACAGAGACAATTGCCGGACAGGTTGTTAAGACACCTGTTGTGGATGAGACTATTGTTGTAGAAGGTAAGGAGTACAAGGTAACAGCAGTTTCAATGGGTAATCCTCATGCTATTGTTTATCTTGATAAAGATATTGATATTAAGAAATTTGAGATTGAAAAAATCGGACCTTTCTTTGAAAATCACAAAGCATTTCCAGAGAGAATTAATACTGAATTCATTCAGGTTGTAGATAAGAATAATCTTAATATGCGTGTGTGGGAGAGAGGTTCCGGGGAGACACTTGCCTGTGGTACAGGTGCATGTGCGAGCCTTGTTGCAACTGTTCTTAACGGAATGTGCGACACAACAGCAACACTTCATCTTCTTGGAGGTGACTTAAAGATTACATGGGATAAAGATGAGAATACTGTATATCTTGAAGGCCCGGCAAAAACAGTATTTACAGGGGAGGTAGATATTTAATATGATGACAGATATGACAATGGATAATTTTCTTGCGGTTTTATCTTCAAGTGAACCGGTGCCGGGAGGCGGCGGAGCGTGCGGATATGTGGCAGCAGTAGGCATGAGCCTTGGTAATATGGTGCTTGCACTTACTACAGGAAAGAAGAAATATGCAGAGTATCAGGAAGAGATTGAAGAACTTATTGTTAAAGCGACAGACCTTACAAAGAGACTTGCAGAGTGCATGGATAAGGATGCTGAAAGCTTTAAGCCTCTTGCAGCAGCTTATGGTCTTCCTAAGGATACAGAAGAACAGATTAAGGAAAGAGAAGCAATTATGGCAAAGGCACTTGTTACAGCCTCAGAAGCCCCTCTGTCAATGATGGAGCTTATACTTGAAGCCATGAAGCTTATCGACCGTATATCTGTAATTGGAAGCAGAATTGCAATCAGTGATGCAGGTGTCGGCATAACAATGTGTGAGGCTGCAATGAAGGGTGCTTCGCTTAATGTATTTATCAATACAAAGCTTATGAAGGACAGAGAACTTGCTGAAGATATGAACTTTAAGGCAGATAAGATGCTTGCTGAAGCAGCACAGATTGAAGAAGAAACATTTGGAAGAGTTATGGACGCTGTAAGACCATAGAACAAGATTGTGAAACAAGGAGGCAAATTCCTCTCCTCACCATAGGGTTCGGATTTTGCTTCGCAAAACAAGGAGGAATAATGGAGACACTTAAGGGATTACCGGTTGCCAATGCTATTAATGAGAAGATTATTGAAGAGATGAAGGACTGGAAGGGCGCAATTCCACATCTTGCAATTGTGCGTGTTGGTGAAAGACCAGATGATATGTCATATGAGCGTGGCGCTACCAAGAAGATGGAAAAAGTAGGATTCAGATGTACTTCATATACATTTCCTGCTGATATTGATAATGATACTTTCCAGAAAGAATTTGACAAGATTAATGAAGATGAGGATATTGACGGAATTCTTCTTTTAAGGCCTTTGCCAAAGCATCTTGATGAGAAAGCAATTGAGAACAGAATTGCCAGTGTGAAGGATCTGGACGGAATATCACCTATGAATCTTGCAAAGGTATATGCAGGGGATCCGACAGGATATGGTCCATGTACAGCAGAAGCTGTAATTGAGATGTTAGATTATGCAGGAGTTGACTTAAAGGGTAAGAGAGCAGTAGTTATCGGAAGAAGTCTTGTTATCGGTAAGCCGGTTGCGATGATGCTTATGAAGAAGAATGCAACAGTAACAGTGTGTCATACTAAGACGGTTGATATGCCGGGAGTATGTAAGGGAGCTGAGGTGCTTGTTGCGGCAGCAGGCGTTGCAAAGATGGTTGACAAATCATTCGTTGCAGATGGTGCAGTTGTAATTGACGTTGGAATAAATGTTGATGAAGACGGCAATCTGTGTGGTGATGTTGATTTTGAAGATGTAGCAGAGAATGCTTCTGTATGCACACCGGTTCCTGGAGGAGTAGGTTCGGTAACAACATCAGTTCTTGCAAAACATCTGCTTAAGGCAGCCAAGGCAAGAAGAGCATAAAAAAGTCCTTGCTTTATTGTACATAAGAATGTATTATAATTTGCGGTACGAATTGGTAGCACCAATTTATGCCGCAAATTTTTTATTGATGGAGAAATGTTATGAAATTACTGAGACAATTTCTTATAATACTGGCTATTTCATTTGTCGGAGAAGCACTTAAATATCTGCTTCCGCTGCCGGTTCCAGCCAGTATATATGGAATGGTGATACTTTTTGTTGGACTTCTTACCGGACTTATAAAGCTTAGCTGGGTAAAAGACGCAGGAAAATTTCTTATAGCTGTAATGCCTGTTATGTTCATTCCGGCAGGAGTAGGACTGATGTCTTCATGGGGTGTATTAAAACCTATGCTTGTGCCGGTGCTTGTTGTTACGGTTGTTGCTATAATTACGGTTATGGCTGTTACAGGTCAGGTTACACAGATAATCATACGCGCTGACAGGAAGAGAGAATTACGCAAAGCAGAAAGAAATGAGGTTAATACTAATGAATGATTTTTTCAGAGAATCACTTTTTGCAGGAGTCACTTTAAGTCTTTTATCATACTTTATTGGTTCTGTGCTTAAGAAGAAATTCAAGCTTGGAATATTCAATCCATTGCTTATATCAATAATAATAACAATAATAGTACTCGCAGTATCAGGTGTTGATTATGATGTATATAATCAGGGTGCCAGGTATCTTAGCTGGTTTCTTACACCGGCAACTGTATGTCTTGCAATTCCATTGTATGAGCAGTGGAGTCTTCTTAAGAAGAATTACAAGGCAGTTGTTGTTGGAATAGCATCAGGTGTGCTTACAAGTTTAACAACGGTACTTGTGTTATCTAAACTTATGAATCTGAGCCATGCTGAATATGTTACCCTTCTTCCGAAGTCAATAACGACTGCTATTGGTATGGGAGTTTCTGAGGAGCTTGGCGGTTATGTAACAATCACAGTTGCAGTTATTGTTGTAACAGGAGTTCTTGGAAATATATTTGGTGAGCTTATATGTAAAATATTCAGAATAAAAGAACCGATTGCCAAAGGACTTGCGTTAGGATCTGCTGCACATGCGATAGGTACAGCCAAGGCTATGGAAATGGGCGAAATTGAAGGTGCAATGAGCAGTCTTTCGATAGCAGTTGCAGGTATACTTACAGTTGCACTTTCATCATTATTTGCTGGATTTATGTAAAATTAGGAGGACAGTGTGAAAATATAATTTTCACACGCGGGATATGTGCCTGCGCGCACTTGGCACAAACCCGTTATGCGCAAAAAGCGTGCGCGGAAAAGAGGTATATATGATAATTACGATTGCAAGACAATGTGGATGTATGGGTGACCAGATTGGAAAAGCACTGGCAGAGAAATATTTTATACCATTTTATGATAAGGCTGCTGTGTGCAGGCTGGCAAAAGAGAAAGGTCTGTATGAAAAATATCCATATTTTTATGGAGAAATGCCACTTGATATGATGCTGTATGCTGACACAATGGCAGGTGATGATACATCAGATAATGGAAAAACTCCACGCAAGGCTATGGCAGAAATAATTGGTAATGAAAACTGCGTAGTTGTCGGCAGATGCGGAAACAATGCATTCAGACACAGAGAAGATGTTATATCAGTATTTCTCACAGGAAACAAAGAGAAAAGAGCAGAACTTATAGAAAAGAAGCACAATGTCAGCTCTAAGAAAGCAGCAAAGATAGTTGAAGATACAGACCTTAGAAGACGCACATATCACAATTATTATACTGGTGAAGAATGGGGAAATGCAGAATATTACGATATAAGCATAGATGTTTCAAAGGTCGGGGAAGATGGTGCATTAAGACTTATAGAAGCTTATATTAATGAGACAGGAGTGTTGTAATCTGAAACAGGATAATATGAATCAGAAGAAAATATCGCAGGAATACGAAAAGGCAATTGAATACATTTATGAACTTATGAAAAGCGGGGAGCTTACAATAGGAAGCAGGCTGCCTACTGAACGTGCACTTGCGGAAACACTTGGCATAGGACGCAATTCAACAAGAGAAGCATTAAGTATTATGCATGGAATGGGACTTATAGAACGCCGTCAGGGTTCTGGTAATTATATATCAGAGAATGTTGGTCAGTCTATAAAGCAGATTATATTAATGATGATTGCATTGAAGACTATTACTAAGCGTGAAGTATGCGAATTCCGCCGCATGATGGAAAAGTCAGTGTGTAATGCAGTAATACATACAGGTCTTACGAAAGAACAACAGGAGCGGTTGGAAAGCATGGTTAATCAGATGAGCATGGTAACAGGTGAAAACCTTGTTGATACTGATAAAGCATTTCACGAGGAACTGATTGCAGATACAGGCAACAATCTGTGGATTACACTGATGGAAGCTGTTGTTGAAGTCTACCGCGAATGGATAGATTATGTCATAAAGCATGCAGATGGAATTAAGAAAAAGAAACTTTTAAAGACACATGAAATGATATATGATAGCCTTATAAAGAAGGATATTGAGACACTTAATGCAGCGATTGATGAGCATTACGATATAATTGAGGAGCTGCTGGGATAAAGAAGCCATAACAAGGAGGATATATGAAATACAAAATCGTTGTATTTGATCTGGACGGAACGATACTTAATACATTGGAAGACCTTGCAGATAGTACTAATTATGCACTTTCAGTATTTGACATGCCTGAGAGGACGATTGAAGAAATCAGACATTTTGTTGGCAATGGGATAAGAAAGCTGATGGAAAGAGCTGTACCACAGGGAACACCAGAAAGCATGATAGTTAAGGTACATGAAACATTTACAGAGCATTACAAGAAGCACTGTGCAGATAAGACAAGACCTTATGATGGAATAAAAGAGCTTATTGAGAATATAAGAAATGCCGGTGTGTACACTGCGGTTGTATCTAACAAGGCTGATTATGGAGTGCAGACTTTATGCAAAGATTATTTTCCGGGACTATTTGATTATGCGGTTGGAGAGAGAGAAGGCATAAGAAGAAAACCATATCCGGATAGCGTTAATGAAGTATTAAGACAGTTTGATGTTGATAAGACACAGGCTGTATATGTTGGGGATTCAGAAGTAGATGTCCAGACAGCGGCTAATGCAGGAATGGATGTATGTATGGTTGGCTGGGGCTTCAGAAATGAAGAATTCCTAAAGAAAAACGGGGCTGAGTTTGTTGTACACAGCCCCGAAGAAGCATGGGAATTCATTAATAAGTAATATACTTATACCACGTTATGAAGCAGGGAAGACTGCAATTCACAAAGCTGGTGGTTCTTAGATTTAAGAATCAGTTCTACCAGACCTTTAGTGATAAGCATTGCACCATCCTTGTTAAAATGTGTATTCTCAGAAACAGTTTCTGGCTTGGCGAGTTCTTTTAAGAAATCGTCAGGCCATTTTCCTTTATTGATACCTTTCTTGATTGAGGTATATCTGTGGATGTTATCATGTCCGATTTTTTCAAAAAGTTCAACTGAATAAGAAAATAGGTCAAGTACAGGTGTGCCGGTTTCTTCACCAATCTGGCGCATAGCTCTTATATAGCTGAAATTATTACCGCCGTGGCAGCCGGGAGCGTCCATGATTGTTCCGTCATCATTAAAAAATGTTCTTGCAGGCGCAGTAACTAACACAGGAACTGCATCATGCTTTCTTGCCATAGCAATGAACTGGCTGATGAACCATTTGTAACTGCCCATAGAAGCGTCTTTTGAGTATGGATAGTAAGTGTCATATGGATAAGACTGGTTTATGGCTAGAACACTGTTAAGAACAGCCTGTTTATCAGTTATCGAATCATCGTTATTAAGTGCCTCAATATATTCAGGTGGTATATAATTCTTAGGCATCTTAACTCCTGCTATAACAGGAAATCGACCTGATTCATCTGGTACGCCAAGCGGAGTCTGACGGTTAAACATAGATTTGTAATCCTTTGAATCGTCATCATTATGACAGAACTCTATAAAAAGATAGTCTCCGGACTGAATATGTCTGTCAATCTCTTCAAATCTTCCTTCATTAATAAAAAGTCTTGAACTTCTGCCACCCTTGGCATAGTTAAATACATTTACATCAGGCTTAAAGAAGCGTGGCAGAAACTGTCCCCAGCCTGCAATAAATTCTTCCTCAGTATAATTCTGTACAATCGAGTCTCCAGCAAGATAAATGTTCATACATACCTCCATGTTTTGCGAAGCAAAATACGACTGCCCATGCAGGAGCAGAGATATTGCCTCCTTCGTTTTTTATCAATTATAATCCCAAACGTTTTCACAAACTACATATACTTTGCAATTATATTGATATAAAACAGATAAAAAGAACATGATATTGCACTTGAAATGTAATTTGCTTTATGATATTATTCATGTGTATGAATATCTTAAAGACTATGAAAGAGACTTCTTTTCATGGAACCTGACAGG
>ENA-OPCU01000317-OPCU01000317.1-human-gut-metagenome-genome-assembly--contig:-NODE-317-length-19134-cov-3.042193_pt1 | contig 19134 bp, 17 predicted proteins | sample MGYA00241255_ERZ501490 | MGnify/ENA primary metagenome ERZ501490 (study PRJEB25962, sample SAMEA2042627) | human gut metagenome | biome: human gut; feature: human-associated habitat; material: faeces... | reverse complement strand
TTTGATGTTTGTGACTGGTAAAAATGCTGAAAACCATATTTTGTCAGAAAATGTGGGTGGTAGACAAGTATTTGATCGGGATGTAATATAGGCATGTGGCAGGAAAACAGATTAAAAAAGAGCCACAATACCTGTAAAACATTGCGAACGTCCAGCCAACGTGATGACCAATGTTAAGTTTTTCTAATTGAATAGTTGACAGTAAGACAGCTTGAAAATGTCGGTGCAGATGAGACACCATGAAATAATAACCGCTGTCCATGGTCAACAATGTAAGCGCAAGCTTACATACATATTTACATACGGAAACATCGTATGGATGCAGAGTATGACGTCAGAGATTATAAGAATATATGACGTCAAAACAATTTAAGTTGAAATGAATATCGAACCAAAATGAAGAAAAGATGTAAGTTATTTAGCTTTTCTGTATGGTTTGTGCTTTTCGACTTTCGTGTGTAAATGTGATATGTAGCGCAGTTGTTACAGCTGATGTAACAAGAGACTTTGTTAACTATGGAGAGCGGTTTTTGTGTTTCATGATTTAGCCATAAGCAGGACATTTTCAGGCTGTTTTTCATTTTTGAAGGGAAGGAGAAGAGTGTATTTTGCAGGAGACAGATACGAAAAAGCTGATGCGCCTTACGGCTACGTGAAAAGTCCGGAGGACAAGCATAAGTTGGTTGTGGATGAGTTTGCCAGTCAGATTGTAAAGCGCATTTTCAAAGAGTTCCTGTCTGGAAAATCTATGTATAAAATTGCAGAAGGACTGAACCTTGATGGAATAGATACACCGGGAGTATATATTGCCGTGCAGTCGGGAAGTGAGAAGCAGCTTGCCAGATATCGTGAGAAAAAGCCTCTCTGGAATAATGTTGCAATAGGAAGAATCCTCGGAAATGAGCAATATACCGGCATGATGGTTTACAGTCGTTTCAAGAGTGAGAATATCGGTGATAAACACGCAAAAGCACTCCCAGAGGATGAGTGGAAGCGTGTGGAAAATTGTCACGAGGCAATTATCAGCAAGGAGGATTTTGAAAAAGCCGCTGCCATGCGAAAAGGAAATACATGTGCCAGTGCCAAAAGAAAGCATGAAACACATTGCCTGACTGGCAAAATGATCTGTGGCAACTGTGGACACCGCCTGTCCCATACTTATGCCGGACGACCGAAGTATTATTGTGCAAATCATTATCTGGACAAGACTGATGGAAAATGCAATATCAGTGTGCTGGATGCGGATATGGAAAGCGTTGTGAAGAATGCACTTCAGATGATGATTGATGTGCTGGTAGATTCCAGAAAGGTTGTGGATATGCAACGGGAGAAACAGGCAGAACGATTAAAACAGGCAGAGAAGCATCTTTCAGATATGGAGCATAGTCGTGAACTGATCGAAAAGGACCTGCGTGAAGCTTATGAAAGTTACAAGCTTGGCATGACAGATAAAGAAACATATCTGGAACAGCGTAAGACATATGAGCACGTGTTGGCATGTATGCAGGAGAATATCGAAAAACAGAAGGCGGCAGTCAGTAAGATGGCAGATGTGGATGTGCCGGAAGTGGCAGGTTTGGAGATGCTGGAAGGACAGTTGAAACTGACCGGACTTAATAGGGAAATTGTGGATGCTTTTGTGGAGGAGATTGTTGTGTATGCTAAGGATAGGGTGGAGATAAAGTGGAAGTTTCGGGATGAATTTGGGGAGGTGGGAAAGGTCGAAAAAGATAGAACATTCGGTAGAGAATATGGAAATGAGGTGGTATAATAAAATCAGACTGTTAGATGGTGACGATAAAATAGTTTTGTTGTGCGAGGTGACAAAATTGGACAAACCAAAGTACTTGAAATGGATAGTAGAAGAAGCTGGGGTAATTGAAAATTTTAATAAGACCCTGAAATGTTTTAATATAGATTATAATAATGATGCTGAGGTTTTGGATGATTGGGCATTACATATCCGTAGGCATTATATTTCAGATCAAGAACTTGAAGAAGAATGTGATTTATTGGGCGTTTCTCCTGAGGCGTATTTACGAGCCAATATTATTCCTCAAAAAGATGAGGGATTAGGTCCTACTGCAAGATCGAATACAATAAGTGAAATACTATTTTCGGATCTGTTGGAATTTATTTTCGAATACCATGTTCCAAGATGTCGGCAATATAATATGTCAGGTAAAACAGTTTCTGAACATGGAACTGATATTGTGGGATATAAGTTTGCTAAAGAGGATAAAAGGCCTTCAAAAGAGGACAGATTGATTGCGGCTGAAGTCAAGGCTATTTTGTCTCAAAATGATGCTTCTGTAATTAATAAGGCGGTTGAAGATTCAATAAAAAAAGATGAATATAGAATTTCATTAACATTGAATTACATGAGACGAAAGCTTAGAGATATGGGAAAGATAGATGAGTCAAATGATATTTTAAGATTCCAGTTTAAAACAGAAGCGGGACATGATTATACAATAGATTATATTGCGGCAGGAATAACAAGTATGCCTACATTACAAAAAATTAAAAAGGGTGACAAAGAGGTGGGGATAATAACTGGAATTGATGGGGCAAGTTTAGCGATATCTGATTATAGAAGTATCTTTTTTGTGCATGGTAAAAAGCTTATGGAATTAGCACATGAGGTTTATGAGAGGTGTAAAAAATGAGAATAACTAAATCAGAATATATGCTTAAGTATCAGAAGGCAAAGGTCAAATTGTTAGAATATGATATTCCCAAACAGGATTATCCACAGTTTCAATTGAATTATAAGGATCTAGCGTTTCCGACTGTATATATTATCTCAGATTATGCAGAAGCTGTTATAGAAGATAATAGAGAACGTATGGAAAGAAGAAAAAGGGACTTGCAATTTTGTTCTGAGTTTTATGATGCGGCAATGAAGTCCAGAGAGCAAATAAGTAATGATTTAAATTTTATGCTTACTGGCGCGATAGCATATTTTTTTGGAGATAATTTTGGAAGTGCCATGGTGCTTCTTTCAGAAACAAAAAACATAGATATACCTAATGATATGAGAGGTTCATTAGTAGAGGTTTTTTCTTTGATTTTTACGGGTATGAAGTATAGAAATGCCAAAAATGCGGTGGTGGAAAAATTTGAAGAATATTTGAGGACAGGTGAATCTGAAAGTATATTAAAGTTAGCTGAAAAAAAATGTAATGAGACATATGAGAGTGATAATGAAATAGAGGCTTTTTTTGCGGATGCATTATGCGCAGTCATAAAAATAGCAATTCAAAATTCGGCTAGAACACTATTACCACTATATTCAAAGCTTTCATTTGAAAAATGGGAATCATATTTAAACAAACGAACTTCAATTAAAATGGTTTGGCCTGCTCAGAGACTTATTGGTGAAAAAGGGATTTTGAATGGTAAAAATGCGATAGTACAATTGCCAACTGGTGTCGGTAAAACAAAAAGTATTGAGTTGATAGTTAGAGCTATGTTTTTGTCGGAACGGGGAAATACAGCATTAATAGTCGCCCCGCTTAGAGCGTTGTGCAACGAAATATCTGATGATATGGGAAAGGCATTTTCAAAAGAGGCATCAATTAATCAATTTTCTGATTTGTTAGAAATTGATTTTTTGAATATATTTTCGAATGAGGATGAGAAAAAAATATTAGTATGTACTCCAGAAAAATTGCAGTTTATATTTCATCATGAACCAGAGCTTATGTCTGAAATTGATTTGTATGTGTTTGATGAAGGTCATATGTTTGATGATATGAGTCGTGGAGCAATGTATGAATTATTAATAGCAGATATTAAAAAGTATATTCAACCATGGCAGCAAATAGTATTGCTTTCTGCGGTGCTTTCAAATGCTGATAAAATTAAGGAGTGGGTTATTGGAGACGATGGAGTTCTTGCATATGATAAAGACATACGAAGTACTCCTAAGGTGGTTGGTTTTGCGTCATCGGAAAATGAAATACATTATTTTTCGAATACATTTAAAGAGGAAGATTTTTACATTCCTAAGGTTATAAAAAGAATTCAATTAGAGACTAGAAGAGTAAATGCTAATCCCAAATTTTTCCCGGAAAACAAAGCGAATGATATTGCATTATATTATACGAACTTGTTGTGTTCCAATGGTGGAGTGGCTATATATATGAGTCAACGTAGATATGTATCAACAATATTAAAAAGGCTTATTGAAGTGAATGAAAGGGGATATGAACCGGAAAAATTGATTTTGGCATCGGATCAAGATGAAATTAGTCGATTAAAACGGTTAATAGCTGAATATTATGGAGATGATTCTATTTATTATAAAGCAGCTAATTTAGGAATTTTGCCTCATTATTCATCGTTGCCAAATGGATTAAGAGTATCTGTAGAATATGCATTTCGAAAAAATAAAATAAAGGCTGTTGCATGCACATCTACTTTAGCGCAAGGGGTAAATATTCCAATAAAGTATTTGATAATGACAAGTTTAAAATCAGCTCAGAATATGATTTCTACTAGAAATTTTCAGAATTTGATAGGTAGAACAGCTAGATCGGGAGTGTTTACAGAAGGAAGTATATTGATAACTGACACAAAACTTTTTGATGAAAGGAAGAGAGGCAAAGGATATTATAATTGGAGAGACGCAACAGCTTTATTTGAACCGAGAAATTCAGAAGCTTGTGGTAGTGCAATTTTGAGTATTGTACAGAATTTTAGTATCGATTATGAACTGACAATTTCGGGAAAGTCGGTTTGCAAATTCATTATAGAACATATTAATGAAAACTGGTCAGAATTAATGAAGAATGCACTTAATAAATACTTGGTTAAAAAGAATAAGGATAATCAATTAAATAGGCAGGTAATAGCAAATAGAACTTCGGAATATAGAAAAATAGTCGATACTATAGAAAATGAAATTTGTTATACACTAATATGTAAATCAGAGGATATAGCAGATGATTTGATTACAATTGAGGCAGGGGAAAAATTGAATGAATCATTAGCGTTGTTTTTGGCTGATGATTCAGAAAAACAATTATTAGAGAATTTGGTAGATGCGATTTGTGATAAAATTAAGAAACATATTGCTGTAGTCCCACGTGTATCAAAGACCATGGTAGGCGTAGAAAGTGCGGAGAAAATTTTAAGTTGGATTGAGGATAATGAAATTAATGTGATTGCTTATAGCACAAATGAGCTTCTTTCGTATATTGTTGAATTATTTAATACAATTTATATAGATGAAATTCTTGATATTAAAATGTGTCAAAAATGGACTAAAGGCGAATCATATAAAGAGATTTCAGAGAGCATGGAGATTCCGGTGTTAGATGTTGAAAAAAAATGTGGTCAAAGTATATCATATCAATTAAGTTTTTTGATTGGTAATATTATTGATTATTTGGAAACAGAAAGTGTTAATTTGGAAATGTTAAAAATGTTACAGAAAAAAGTGAAATATGGTGTTGATACTGAAACCGCCATTGCAATTTGTGAAAAGATTTTTAATGATAGAATAATAGCCAATTTTATTGCAAGCGAAATTGGAGACAGTTATCTTGGTGAAGAAGAAATTATAAATGTTATTAAGTACAAAAAAGACGAGATTAAAACTCTATTAGAACCTTTTCCAACATATTTTTCTGAAAGAGTGTCATTATTAACCAAATAGAAAAATATTAGGGGTTAAAGGAAGAGAATATAGTTATAACAGAAATATAATGTAATAATCTTATCAGAAAAATATCAAAAATCTCCCATCACACCCTTGACACGAGGGGGTACAGGGAAAACTTATGCTTCCGCATTTGCAATGAGAGAACTGGGATTTAAGAGAGTCTTATTTTTAGTTCATAGGGGACAGCTTGCAAGACAGACTAAGAAATCTTACGAAAAGGTGTTTGCAAAATCTGTTTCTATGGGGTTAGTTGGTGCGGGTTATCATGAATATGATGCGGATTATGTATTTGCTACGGTACAGACATTAAATCGTGATGAACATTTGCTTCAATATGATAAGGATGCATTTGATTGTATTGTGTTGGACGAGGCACATCATGTAACTGCTGATACATATCAGAAGATTATGAAACATTTTTTGCCTAAGCTTTGGCTTGGAATGACGGCAACTCCTGATAAGAGAGATGACAATGTTGCAGGTAGAAATGTTTATGAGTTATTTAATTATCAGATTGCTTACGAGATACGTTTGCAGCAGGCTATGGAAGAAAATCTGTTATGTCCGTTCCATTACTTTGGAATTACTGATTTGTCTATAGTTGGAGATGATAAAGATAATCGTGATTTTAGTATGTTAACAAGTGATGAACGTGTGAAACATATAATCCAGCAGGCAAATTACTATGGATATAGTGGAGAAAAGGTTAAAGGACTTATATTCTGTAGCAGCATTAAAGAAACACAGGAATTATCATATAAGTTTAACAATATAGTTAATCCGGATACAGGGAAATATTTTAGGACAATAGCATTGAATGGTGATGCTGACGAACAGGAAAGACAGGATGCATTTGAGAGACTTGCAATGAATGAGAGTGAGGCAAATGTCCATAAGCAGCCATTAGATTATATATTTTCTGTGGAGATACTGAATGAGGGTGTTGATATTGTAGAGGTTAATCAGGTTATTATGCTCAGACCAACACAATCACCAATAGCATTATCTGGGGATAGAACTTACAATAAAGACAATATTCGTAGATATATAATGGAAGGCGGAAGAATTATTCCAGGCGCATCTACAGTGCATTTTGATGAAATAAGCAAAAAGAGAATATTTGCATCTGTTGATAATGCTAATTTTAGTGATATTAAGCTGATAAAAGAAAATTATACAAATCTTAAGAATAAATTGGGGAGAATACCGGCACTTAAGGATTTTGATGATTATGGGGAGATGGATGTTATACGAATTTTTGATAATAACAGCCTCGGTTCGTATTATAAATTCTTAGTGAAATATGAGAAGGATTATAAGATTCGTTTGTCACAGGAAGAAGAAAAGATAGTTGAATTTATTTCAAAGAAACTGGCAAATGGTAAGAGAATACAGGAATTACAATTATTAAAGAGAACACTTCTATATGCAAATGGATTATCAAAATGTGGATTATTTACAGGACTATCACAGGATCTGTTGACATATGGTAAATCCATCAGTAAGGAACAGCAAGAAAATATCATAAATGTTATGACAAATGAATTCCCTGCGGGTTCAGGTAAAAAGACATATTCCCAGTGTGTCTTTATAGAAAAGGAAGGCAATGATTATAAACCAACGAAGACATTTCTTGAAATGTTATCAGATAGAGATTTTTATAATGTTATTAAGGAACTTGTTGATTTTGGTATAAGCAGGTATGAAAGAGATTATAAGCAAAGTTATGATGTAACAGATTTTGTCCTTTATCAGAAATATACATATGAGGACGTGTGTCGTTTGCTTAATTGGGAACAGAATGAAGTGCCATTAAATATTGGTGGTTATAAATATGATAAGAAGACAAAAACATTCCCTGTATTTATTAATTATGATAAATCGGATGATATCAGTGATACGACAAAATATGAGGACCATTTTGTGCCAGGATTTAGAGATTGTCTGATAGCAATATCGAAATCCGGAAGAAGTCTTCAGTCTGAAGATGTACAGAATTTTCTTAAAGCCAAATACACAGAAGACAGCAGTTGAAATAGAATGGATTCTTGATGTTCCTGTGCGTGAAGATATCTATGAGTATATTGTAAATTCATAAATACTTACAAAATCTCTGCATATGCAAAGACAGTCACATTTTGTTACAGAAAAGAGGAAAATACATGAAAACAGTTAGGGTAGTTGCAGCAGTAATAAAGGCAGTTAATAATAAGAAAGAACCAGTTATTTTTGCAACCCAGCGAGGATATGGAGAATTCAAAGATGGCTGGGAATTTCCAGGTGGTAAGATAGAAGCTGGAGAGACTCCACAGGAAGCATTAAAACGTGAGATTATGGAAGAATTAGATACAGAGATTAAAGTTGGAGCTTTAATCGACACGATAGAATATGATTATCCTAATTTCCATCTTTCAATGGATTGCTTCTGGTGTGAGATATTAAGCGGAGATCTGGTATTAAAGGAACATGAGAATGCAAAATGGCTGACTAAGGAGCATATTGGAGAGGTTGAGTGGCTGCCAGCGGATGTTACTTTGATTGAGAAGATAAGAAGATACATATAAATAGGAGCATAAATGAGAAAACGAATATTCGAGATAATTGAGGTTTCTGAAGATAATGATAAGTACAGCAAAATATATGATGCATTTATGATGATAACGATATGTATCAGTATATTTCCATTGGCATTTAAGAATCAGACGGGATTGTTTAATGCAATTGATAAAGTAGCAGCATTTATATTTATTGTGGACTATATCTTGAGACTGTCAACAGCAGATTACAAGTTGAAAAAGGGTGTAATATCTTTCGCGATGTATCCGTTTTCGTTTATGGCTATTGTGGATTTGCTTTCAATTTTGCCATCTGTAATTATAGTAAATAATAGTCTGAAATTATTGAAAATATTTAGATTTTTTAGAACTTTCCGGGTGTTTCGAGTTTTTAAATCATTCAGATACTCAAAGAATATTCAAATGTTTTTAAATGTTTTTCGCAAGCTAAGAGAATCTTTGACTGTCGTCTGCGTTCTGGCTATTGGATATATTTTTATTTCAGCGCTTGTTATATTTAATGTTGAGCCTGAAACATTTAACAATTTTTTTGATGCTATATATTGGGCTATATATTGGGCTACAGTATCTTTGACAACAGTAGGCTATGGTGATATATATGCAGTTTCAATCGCTGGCAAGGTTATTACCATGATATCATCAGTGTTTGGTATTGCAATTGTGGCGTTGCCAGCAGGCATAATTACAGCAGGATATATGGGGGAGTTAAATAAAGATAAATGATAATGCACAAATCAACGATTCGAGTAGGAACAACAGAAGGGCGTTTTCGCATGATTATGCTGTCTGTTATGAGACAGTTTAAAGAAATGTACAGCAATTATGATATCAGGGGCGTGATTGGCAATGCGGAACAGTTGCGGGAAATGCTTGAAAAGGAAGGGGTTACGTTGAATTGCGTACATACATCTGGTCACTTTGATCTGCATCAGCAGATGGCACAGGAAAATCTGGCGGCATGTTTCAGCCTGCCTATGTATCTGCCACATTTGCACGAACTGAACAGATATAATGACAATAAGCTGCAGGTGTTTCCTATAAAGGATTTGATGGAAACCAATCCTGTATACATACTTACGAATAAGGATAAAACGTATGTTGAATGGACTAAGGAATTTAAGGATTTGTTGAAAAATGTGGTGAAATCTATGGAGTATGCTGAGTGATAGGGACTCGTTGGATTAAGAAAATTATATATGGGATTAATAATATGACAAATGAATTAATGAATGCAATAGTAAGTGCAATAACAGGAGCGGTAGCTGGTGGAATGGTTAACTTGCTTTTAGATAAGCGAAAAGAAAATCTCGAAGACATAAAAGAAAAGAAAAAGATATATGAGGATCGTCCAGAGTTACAAATAATCGAGTATAAAGAATACATAAAATGTTCTGCGTACAAATTAAAAAAAGAATGTGATATTAATTTGTTCATGACAAAAATGGGAAAAGTGTCAGTTGAGAATGATATTGTGACGGCACATTATAACAATGACTATTTTAATGAAGAAGAATGGTGTTGTGTTATTTATGAATTTAAAAATGCTGGAAAAACAGATATTAGGTGCGTTAGTCCTGTATGTACATATAAAAAAGATACTATGCTTTGTGATGTTTCTAATGCAAAAATGATTTTGGAATATGGATGGTTGAGTTATTCAACGATGTTCGATAGAAAAATTCGTGTAGGCGAGTCTTTTACAACGAAGATTTGCTATCATAAAGATTGTATTGTGTCAGGCATGATGTCTTCAATAATGTTTATGTGCTTAGAAGATTGTAATAATAGATTTTGGAATCAACCGTTATTTGCACCAAACAATAAAATATATGATTCTTATGAGATAACTTATAAAGAATACAAAGATGAGTATTTACCAGATAGTGCAATAGAGTGTTTTAAGAAGCCATGGCTTTGGTAAGACTGGATGGAAGCGAAAAAACAAGGCTAGATTAGAAACGGATGCTTTGATTCATAAATTAGAGATGGAAGCAAGAATTTTGAACTACAAGTTCAATGACAAATGTATCTGTATAACTTAATATATTAAATATAAAATATATATTAAGGGAGAATATAGATATGAATGAGGCGTTATATATATTGTTTGATAGAAAGTGCTATGATATAGTTGATATAAGAAATGCACAACACAAAATAAGTGATATGCTGAGACCATGTGGGATGAAATATGTTGGGGGATATTCAGTATATGCTCCACAAGATAAGGGTAACAGAGATAACATCATGCATGATGTTATGCAGATACTTAATAAGAACAAGTGGGTTGCAGATATGAGTACAGCTATATTGGTGAGTGATTGTCTAAGTACAATATCTTTAAGTAGGATTGACTGTTCAGGGATGACAGAACCAAGACCTGAGAAATATAAGTGTTATGAGGATTATCATAAGAGGACAGGGGAATTACCTCATGATATATTAATAGACGAAAATAATTGTATTGTGGATGGGTATATAACATGGCTTTTAGCTAATAAATACCAGAATGATATGGGTATGCAATGGAAGTTTAATATACACAAGGCAGATTCTACCATACCACACGCAAAGATTGTTGAAGGTCGTCATGTTAATGTGGCCGAATCAGATATAACCATAAGAGGACCGCAGTATTTTAAATGGATATATAATAAAAAGGAACCAGTTGTGCATGGGGATATATTGAAGGTGGATACAAGAAAAGGAGATGCCTATATGGTTGTTGAGGCAATCAGTTATATTGCGGGGTCTAAGAACTGTGCAGAATACAGGCATGTTATTGAACATACAGGGATGATTATGCAAGAACAGAGCATAAGGTAAATATGATATGTATGATTATACAGGATAATGGAGGGGATTATGTTTCCAGTAATTGACAAACGAGAGACAGGTATTAATCTGAGCAGAATTATGACTATGCGAGGAATTACAGCAAAGAATGTGCAGGATTATCTTAATCTTGGTTGTGTTCAAAGTGTATATCGCTGGCTGGATGGCGTCAATATGCCATCGATTGATAATTTGTATGCGTTAAGTGGACTTTTTCAGGTGCCGATTGATGAAATTGTGCGTGGCAACAAGGAACGTATTGTTCCTGAGATTAATGTTAAACCGATGGATTGTCAGACGGAAAGATTATTTGTGTACTATGATAAATTAAACGAGAATCAGGCAGCATGATTTTTTGAACTACAGCTTCAATGACAAATTATACATTCTACCTTAGAATAGTTTATAGAGATAACGTTCTAAGGGAGGATTATTATATGAGCGATAAAATGTTAGTAACACAGGCTCTTGATGAAAGAGATTTGTTAGTAAAGAAGATTGCAGACAAAATTGCTAAGGCAAGCTTTGTTGATACAATCAAACCGAATGAAGATAAAGTATATGCAAAGCGGATTGCAAAGGATGAGTATGCTAAACAGGCAGAATCAGCCTATCAGCAGATTCTTGATCTGATTGAAAGGTTTCAGAAGATTGATGCTGTGATTGTAGCGTCCAATGCAAGTTCAGAGATAACTACTTCATATGGTAATTTTACAGTTGCAGGAGCTATTGCACTCAGAAGCAGACTTCGTGGCATGGGCGGTTATGGGAACAATGCTGATTTCGAGGGAAGACTTCAGAATAAGCTTGCGAATGAATATAGTGAGCGTGTACAGTTCTGTGATAAGAAGAACAGTCAGCTTCAATCTACAGCAGAGGAGATGCGACTAAGTATTCTTGGAAAAGACAGTAAGACAAAGGACGAAAAGCCTTTGGGAGTTGTAGAAGCATATGTGAAGGAGAATACTACCGAACTGGTGGATCCGCTGGATGTCAAGAAGAAACTTGAAACACTGGAAGAAAAGCGAAATACTCTTTTGACAGAATTGGATACACAGATAAAAGTATCTAATGCTACAACATTAATTGAAGTAGAATAGTAAAACCGCCTGCATTACGAAAACCTTAAATCTGGCTTCCCTGTAACAGGGTTATGTTACAATATAATATTATCAATTCTGAATAAATTGGTTTACTTGACTTTAGTGGTGCAATGCAAGCACGCATGACTCATAATCATGAAGTGCAGGTTGGAATCCTGCCTTTGATGTCAGGTTCAAAGATGAATGCAAACATCTTTAGTTTAATCAACAGTATTGTGTTTTATTTGAATTGTTAATGGTGAATTGTCAACGGTATTAATATTGAACAGTTTTTAGTTAATTGATAACATTTTTGTAGACATAGAGATGTGTTGAAAACCATGAACAAGGTTAAAGCGATAAGTCAGTTGGCTGGAGGCAATCCTCATGGCTGTAATGCAGGCATATATTAGTAAGTTTGAAAATGGAACAAGAAATCCGTCTGTCAATTTGCTTAAAAGATTAGCGGATGATATGGGAATGGCTCTTAAGATTGAGTTTGTACCGAAACAGAAAGCGTAATTATGTGACCTCACTGGATTTCGTCTGGGGAGGTTGCTTTGAGAGTGCGATTGGTGGAAGCATTGCTTATACACGGAGAACCACTTGTTTTGCAAGATTCATCGATTTTTAAAGAGAAAAAACGGTATTGGCAGAATATGGCTACTGTAGCGTCAGAAATTGCTCGCTCTAATGATGTGTTTATCAAACATAATTTTGACAATCATGATGGAGAAGTACCTGCGTTCATCTGATGAGGAGTGGACAGTATTTGTAAATGCTTTCGATAAGCTGATTCAAAATAATAATAGTGTGGTCAGTCTCGCAGCAATGAATCTTCCTGCGGATTGGAAAGAACATTTAAGTGTATAAATGCAGAGGAATTGCATAAAATAATAAAGCAGACCTAACCAAGCACTTTTTGCTCAAATCGGTTAGGCTTTCGGCGGAGTGTTACGATAAGCACTTCGCCATTTTTATTTTGATAAGGAACATCCACCTTTTACATATGATTGCACAATTTGAACGAAAAAGTCTCATGATCATGTGAGAAAATGAAAGTAAAACTTATTAGATGATATAAGTGTTATATCGGCTAAAAAATAGTGCGGTGAGCAAAAAGAATGGCGTTTTGCCGATGGTGTGATATACCAAATTTTAATCTATGACCTCAAATCGTAAAGCAAAAGCCGCAGGACTAATTGGATGCCCGCGGCTTAGTTTATGCATATTATTCAATTACTTTTCGTTTATTGATAACATACAGAATGATACTCATTGCTGCGACAATCGTTTCAACCACTGGCTGAGTAGCAATTACACCGGGTAACTTCCAAAATAGATTCATTACTATTACTCCTGGAATAAAGAGTATAACATTTCGTAGCATAGTGATAATCATGGAATTGAATGCCTTTCCCAAGACTACTGGGATTATGGCTTTGTTATACTCTATGAATATCAGGCGGTATAAATCATTTCTTTGTTATTGAAGTTACTGTAGAAATCAGCATGTGAAATTCGACCTGCTTTTATTCCTTCAGAAAGATACAATAAACTTTCCACGCCAATGGCAGCTCCTTTAATGCCTCCATTAGCATTAGACACATATTCGAGTTGGTCTTCAAACTGACCTTTGAGGTATGAAGTGATAAATAGAAATGTATAAGCGGTAATAGTGGAGTCGAAATTTTTCCACCATTCATTTGGATTCAAGGACTTTTGCCTTAAATTATTTTCGTTTATATAGCGACTCATTTCATCAGCACAAGTACGGCTTATATTAAATCCATCTTTATATGATTTATTATCAACAATAGTGCCATCTAAACCATAGGAAATAATAACGTCTGGTTTTCTTGAATCACCAAGTCTCTGTCCATTAAACGATAATTCCTTTGTAAATAAGTCAGCTGTCTGAATTTCAAATTCTCTTGCGTCGGCATTCTTTTTTGCTCTAGAAGCAGCATCACTATATGCCAAGTCGATAAGCGCAAGATACTTATGGTCAAGATGTATAAGCTTATTTCTAACCCTATCTTTAATGTCAACAACATTATCTTTAACGCACTCTGTTCTTGCTGGAATTTCTAAGCATTCAATTTTATCAAGTAATCTATATTTACCAGCATTTTCTGTAATCTCCAAGCCAATTGAAATCAAGCCTTCAATATGGTCTTTTATAGCAGTGTCATCTACATCTAATTCATAACCTTTTAAAGCTTTTTTTAATTGGTCGGTTGATTTATCGGAACTTATAAGAGCTTTAATTATACAAGCGCGAACAAATCGCAAATAATTAGCACTAGACACTTTATTTGAAGCAAGCATTTCAAACATAAGAACTCTAGCTAAGCGAGGATTGCTTGAATTACCTCTTGCTTTAATCAGAGCTTTTTCGCCTTTTCTAGTAATCGAATATGTTTGAAGCTTTGCAGTGTAGCTCTTCCTTCTATATGTTTCTGTAACATCCTTTTGATTGGATTCTACCCACCCCATCTGCATGCACCAACTAGCAATTCCTCGTGCATACTTATCGGAATCACCTTCTTCATTTGAACGCACATTGGTTCTTTCACCTGCTGTTGTAGCTTCGCAATAATCGCAGAGATATGCGTCTTGTGGCATAGATGTAAAACCCATTTCACCTTTAAATCCGAGTTTGGAACCTAGATCGAATTTTGTTTGTTCATCTTGTGCTTCTAATAATGATAATATTCTTATAACAGGAGGATAAGACAAAAGTGCTTTTGTTAATGCCTCTGTTTCGGCCGGAGAATTATCCGGAGCATTAGCAAGTTCTTCACCTAAAGGAGTAATTTTACATTTATCATCATCTTTGACATATTCAAGTAAACCACATGATATGGCCCATCTCAAAAAGCCTTCTGCAGTCCAATCATCAGTATATGGTTTCTTTATAGTTATGGAATTACCTGCAACATCTGAATATGTTTTGTTTTGTTGAGCCTCAATAATGGCCTGGATTATTCCGGTACAAATAGCGTCTTTTCTTGTTCTGGAACCAGAACCTTTTCCTTTTAACTTTGAATAATCAATTTCTATGTCAGTCTTATTCAATTCTGCAATGAAGTCATTATAATCATCATTACTGATTAGACCATAGGTCAATAATAAAGGAAGTTTGTTTGATACTAAATCTAAATTTTCCGCAGAGCCTGCTTTGAAAATTCCGACTACCTTTTTTAATTTTTTTAAATCTCCCGGATTCTGAACCCAGCCAAAAGTACGTTTAACTGCCATTTTAGTCACTCCTTTTCATTAATAATTTGTTATTAATACTTCTCTAGTTTCTTGGTTTGTATTTTGTGAATGGTAATTACTATTATTGTAATTGTAATTGATTCTGTGCGCATGATAATGATTTTGCCTTTTCCATTGAATAAGAGCATCGTTTGTATTCCCTTTGTGGTGCGTTACATTTGAGAGAGCAAATTTAACACCTCTTTGGTTCAAATCATCTAATAATTCGAATAATCTTAAATCATCTTCTAAAGACCAGCCTTCAAATCCTCTGCGTCCATCATTATAACTTGCTGTTGTAATTCGATATGGTGGATCGGCATATAGGAAGTCACCTTGACCCAAAAAAGCCAGATTCAAGTCAAGAAAATTACAACTTGTAAATTGAATATTATTAAGTTTGCTATGAAAAACAATAAGATTTTCTCTCATAGTTGAATTAAAACTACTTCGATTTCTACCAAACGGATTGTTAAAACCATGATGATTGTTAAAACGAAATTGATAATTGAAGGAATAGCATACAAGCACATATAATTCAATCGGATTTCGTTGTGCAACAGGTAAGCTATTGTAATGATTTCTAAAAGCTAAATAACTCGCTTCGTTATCCATGCTTAAATCCCATTCTTCAATGATTCCGTCTATGACATCAAGTAGTTCATTAATATTCATAGCTTGGAACGCTCTATAGATGTCAATTACAAAAAAATTAATATCATTAGCAAATATATTATTGGCCTGAATATTTGTACAAACATCACATCCACCTGCAAATAAATCATACATATTATTTATTCTTCGTGGAAAGAAACGCATGATTTGAGGTAACATTTTATATTTTCCACCGACATAGTTTAGTGGTGACTTATCGTACATATTATTTATCACTTCCTTATTTTTCGAAGAAATATAACTGTTCTGTAACTCTTCTGGGTGTTGTTCCAGCATTGTTATACCTTCGGTAATCAATTTCTTGAAATACAAAAGTATTATTTATAGCGTAATCTTGACATATCGAGGACAATTGCTCAGTAGATAGAAGTCCTTCGTTATTGTAGCTAATTAGTATATAACGTACATTTGCATTTTCAATTAAACGTCTGAATGCTCCTTCGACTCCTCTTTTGGTGCAAAAATCCGACCGTTGCTGTTGATAATCCCTCATTCCAGTAACTCCATGTATTCTAGGATAATCATATCTAGCAATTGTTTCTAAAATATGATAATTAGGCAGATATTGTCGAGAGTTATATGGTGGGTCTGCATACAAAAGGTCTCCAACGATATTTGGAAGCAATATATCACAATTATCATTATGGAATGTAGCGGTAAAATTATTTGCTATAATTTCAGGTGCTTTTATTGTAAGCACGTTGTATGTTCTTGCGTCCCAATGTTTAAGATAGGCACCATAAACGCCGGTGATATTACTAACATAAGGAACTGCTGCAATGAGAGCTGCTAGCAAGTAATAGTATTCATCGTCATTAATTAGATGTTCCATATGCCAATTTTCTATCGTAATTCTTATAATATCTATTTTTATGGCATTATCATTTTGAAAATACATTCGAGCCACGTTGTCATGTGGTGAATAATTCTGATAAATAAAGCAATCCTCAAGATTTATATCAGTATTTGCAATATCTAAATTATTTAGGAAGGCTATAGGGTCAGCAATTGCTAAATTAGCAAAAGCAGGAGTATGATTTAACTCGGTAGAGCCTCTACTTAAAACATATGAAAAGTACATAATATCATTTCCGATGACATTGTAGCCATTTCGTTTAAGAAAAGAAGAAACTACACCGCTACCAGAAAATATATCAATTACGGTATTAACGTTAATCATTCGTTGTGTGATTACATTATTAATATCGTTAAGTAAATTGGATTTTCCTCCAATATATCGCATACATCACACCTCATTTCACTTCACCCATAGGGGAGTATTTTCTCTGTATTATTTCATCCTAAAGACCGATGCCCCTCAAACGCATATTTCCACGAAATTGCATAGGGGGTATTCCGTCAGCCAAGATAAAAGGCTATTTTCTTATAATTCTCTATAAACACATACAAATAACTTATAGAGAATGCCGTGCATTAATCCGGACTTGCGTCAGATTGTTTTGATTTTTGTCTCTTTTTCTGTGCTAAATGAGCCTTTTCAGATGCTTTTCGTTTACGATAGGCTTTCTGTTTTCGAGCATTTCTAACTTTCTGGCATTCTTCGGAATCACAAAATTCCTGTCTGTTACTTTTCCTTATTATAAATTTGCCACAGTTATGGCAGCATATCATGATACCTTCTGGTCTTGAATCATTATTGACTTTATTTTCAAGAGCAGAGTCTTCTGAAATCATTCTTGCGAGAGTGTACCATGCTATATCAAACACGGAATCAATATCAGCAGAAAATTCGTATTTCCCGGTAGCAGAATTAAGTTTTAATTTCATATTGAATTCCGGAATAAAGTCTGCAAGCGTTTTCCGAAGCTCGTCATAATCATCATAGGGATTATTATTAAAATCAAACGAACCTTCCGGCGGTTGTTCTATAGGATGATCTTCTATGTACTGATTAGTACGCATCATGCTTTTCAACAGTTCTTGAGGAGTGTTTGGTTCACCAACTATATCATCCGGTACTTCGGGAACTGCATGTTTGTATTTCTCAAAGTAGGAGTAACTTTCAAAGTATCGTCCTTCTTCATAAAGATTATATGCTACATCATCTTCGGCAAATAGAATTCCTTCAAGTGCAACATAGAATCGGACGGCATTATAAAGTTTTCCTAAATCATTCATAAATCTTTCAGTCTCAAAGATTCCATCATGCTCGACCATTTCTGCGTCAATGGTATTGATATCAAAATTTTCTATAAGTTCTGAGTAGATAAAGTCAATGCTGTAAGGATGCATATTCTCCATGCACCATCTGACTATAAGTTGTTCTTTAGGAATCTTGTTCTCAAAGCTGTCTATTACCTTTGCGAGATTACATAGGCTTACAAGGATTCCTCGTCCTGTCAGAGTATCATCATTAGGAAATGTTGGTTCTTGCCCCTTCTTGCATACGGGATAGGCACAGCAATCTTTTCCATCATAGCTGATATCATAACTTGCAAATCTGAATGGGTGGTATATGAGTTGTCCAATACCACCTATTTCTTTTGAACCCAATATGTCTGTTGTTTTATCTGCTTTAGACGGAATATAGTCTCCGTTCCAATTAAATGGCATCTTCTCACCTCACAAACCTATCGTTAATCCGTAACTATTAGCGTTACCGTCGGTTTTTAGACTTCGGTTACATTATATACTAAAATACTCTTGAAAACAACAAAATTCTTTACAAAACAGTACAACAGATTTTTGAAGTCGCACCTTGAAAATTTCATCCCGTTCCCACTTCGTAAGTCGGTGCTAACTGCCGAGATTGGTAACCTGCCAAGAGCGGTTGTATTGAAACTGCATTGTGGTGAGACGGACACCCCAATATTTAAGATTGGAGGAATCGTAATGGAAAAGACAACTATGAGTGTGTAGGAGTTATCTGCGCAGATGGGAATCAGTCTGCCAAAGGCATACGAACTGGTAAAGACACTGGGATTCCCGACAATACGAATCGGAGCAAGAATTCTGATTCCGATTGAAGCCTATAAGGAATGTTTCAGGCAATCATTGAGGATAGAAATGC
>ENA-OPCU01000293-OPCU01000293.1-human-gut-metagenome-genome-assembly--contig:-NODE-293-length-20237-cov-2.719849_pt1 | contig 20237 bp, 21 predicted proteins | sample MGYA00241255_ERZ501490 | MGnify/ENA primary metagenome ERZ501490 (study PRJEB25962, sample SAMEA2042627) | human gut metagenome | biome: human gut; feature: human-associated habitat; material: faeces... | reverse complement strand
GTGTCGTGGTATCTGCATCTTTTGTAGCACCGCAGCCGCCAAATATTCCACAGACTAACAGCATTACAAGGAGTGCACTTATCTTCTTCTTCATACGAACCTCCAAATCCCTGTATCTCATAATCTCAACAATTATACTATTTTCGGTTTGGTATTTCAAGCGTTACCTCAGGCAAAATGCCCGGCTTCTCCATAAATCAGAAAAGCCCTTCTAAAAATTGCTCTGATTTAAATGTATGGGGTGCATATTTTTCCCGAAATTCCTTCACCGTCCGAATCAGTTCAAACAACACTTTTTCTGATACTGCAAAATGAAAAAGCTTTGCTGATTCCGTGGTAATAATATACTGCATCGTATAAATGGTAGATGCATCTAACCGTCTGCCATGCTCGGTTTCGCTGCAGGAATCGCAAAGAAGTCCGGCGCGCTGCACACTGAAAAACTGCATCGGTTCCTTTCTTCCACATTTCTGGCAGGAAAAAAGATTCGGATATACTCCATTTAGCACCATCATTTTCAATTCATAAATCACGCGGACCAGCCGGTTATCAAAATTCTTCTTTCCAAGTGCTTTTAAGGACTGGTAAAGCAGCTTTAACATTTCCCGGTCATCACTGTTTTCCTGGGCATAATATTCTGCCATCTCAAGAAAATAAAATCCATAGTATGTATCATTCAAGTCTGTGGTGAGTTCGGTAAAATAATTTTTAATTTCTGCCCGCACCACATTGTAGGAGGTACGGCCCTCATAGACTTCAAACTGTCCGAAGGAAAAGGGATTGCAGGCTGCCAGCAGTGTACTGTTCGGTCTTCTTGCACCTCTGGCAAACGCCGTAATCTTTCCCCTCTCCAGGGTCAGTATCGTAATTCGTTTGTCATATTCACTGATTGGCATTGCGGTAAGCACCATACCCGTAACCATCACGTTTGTGCCCACGGTCCTGTTCACCTCTTACTTTCTCTTTCAGGCTGCCCAATCCATCCTGTTCCTCTTTTTCCTGTTCCTTAAACTTAAGATAATCATCTACTCTTCCGGTCAAAGTAAAATGATTCCAGCTTGCTCTTACCATATGCTTCCTTCCTGCCCTTTCTTCATACTTGTATGAAATTAGGTTTTCCAGAAGCACTTAAGATAATACTGTCAATATTTAGAATTCCTCTTCCCGGTATCCGAAGTTCTTAATCATATAATCGCTGTCACGCCAGTCTTTTTTCACTTTTACCCAAAGTTTCAAATTAACCTTGGCATCTAAGAGGTGTTCAATTTCATATCTGGCATTGGTACCAATCTTCTTTAACATGGCTCCCTGCTTGCCGATAATAATTCCCTTGTGGGAATCCCGCTCACAGATAATCGTGGCATCAATATCAAACATTTTCCTGCCTTTGCGTTTCTTCATCTGGTCAATAGAAACGGCAATTCCATGAGGAATTTCTTCATTTAAAGCATGTAAGGCTTTTTCACGAATCAGCTCTGCCACAATCTGACGCTCCGGCTGGTCGGTAATGGTATCCTCATCATAGAACATCGGACCATACGGCAGATATTTAAAAATCAAATCAATGATAACATCCGTATTTTCTCCACGCAGTGCAGATGCCGGTACAATTTCCGCAAAGTCATAAACTTTACGATAAGTGTCAATGTACTCCAGCATTTTATCCTTGTTATCCAAGGTATCTAATTTATTGATAACCAGAATAACCGGTGTCTTTACAGTTTTTAACTTTTCAATAATATGCTGCTCTCCTGCGCCGATAAAATCACTCGGTTCCACCAGCCATAAAATGACATCCACTTCATTTAATGTGTGTTCTGCCACATTTACCATAAATTCGCCCAGCTTATTCTTTGCCTTATGGATACCAGGTGTATCCACAAAAATAATCTGTCCTCTGTTTTCATCCGTATAAATAGTCTGGATACGGTTTCTGGTAGTCTGCGGTTTATTGGATGTAATTGCAATCTTCTGTCCAATCAGATGATTCATCAAGGTGGACTTTCCTACATTCGGCCGTCCAATCAGTGTTACAAAGCCTGATTTAAAATTTTCCGTCATACTTACTCCTTCTTATGTATGCTGCGGGACTATTACCCACAGCTTTTAATAAAGATTCTTTACTTCTAAGAACATATCTTTTTCTGCTTTTACATTTTCCTCTGCACCGATGACACACAAGGCATCCTGTGCGAGTACCGCTTCAATAAGTCCTGCGAGATTTTTGATGTTTTCCGGCTGTGCATCTAAAACTTCATTTCTCTCACGCTGTAATTCCTCATAAGAAATATTGGTAAGATAAGCACTTACGGAACGCATGCCCTTGGCAGCCGGATTCAACGGGGTATCCATATCGCTTACTGTTCCGATGATATATTTTGTCATATCACGTTCATCTGCATCAAAAGCTCTTAAATATGCCGGGATACCTTCGTAAATCTCATTGGTGCTCTTAAGGTTCGGGTCACGGTAAGAAGTGAAATATGCATCTCCGTTCCGCATAAATCCGCTCATGCAGCCATATGCACCACCCTTTACCCGGACATTAATCCAAAGGTAATCATAGCTTAAAATTACTTTTAAGATACGAAGTGCTCCGGTATAGGAATATCCTTTCGATAAATAATTTCCGGCTCTGGATACTGTACTTTGGATGCATCCAAGAAGCCTTCATTCTTTTTCTCACAATGGAAGGCAACTGCTTCTCCCTCTTTCTCTCCATCCGGTAAAACAGTTAAGAACTGCGGGAATTTTTCTTCTAACAGCTGATATCCTTCTGCGTCTGCCGTCAGGGAAATCAACAGTCTGTTCTTTACAAATATTTTCTCTGTAAGGCTTCTTAATTTATCCATTAAGAACTGCTTCTTTTCTTCAAAATGTTCTTCTAATTCTGCAATCGTCCGGTACAGTGCAATTCCGCCAACCAGATCATTGAATCGGGCTACCGGTGAGAAATAAGACATTGCCCGCATGGCAGATACGGAATGTCCGGCAGAGCTTAAGGACATCTGCAGTCTCGATTTGATACGCGCTAAAATCTCATAGAGACGTTTTTCATCTGTAATCTGTGTGCCCATCAGAATCTCAGAAAGAAGTCTAAGCCCCTCTTCCAGATTCTGATAAAGAATCTTGGAACGTACTTCGTATTTTGCATGGAAACTGTCTTTTTTCTTAGTATCCGCATAAATATTAATCTGGGAAGAGATACCGCCGGTCATAAGATTAATCTCATTTGCTAAGTCTGCATAATTATAATGCTCTGTATCCATATAACCAAGTACAGCTTTTAACACCCCAAGGTATGGCAGTTCTTCTTCTGTAATATCACTGATATCAAACATCAGATTCAGATAATGAATGCCATTGGAATAAATGTTGGTATGAATGGTTTCGATGCCATTGCAGCTTACCTTTTCATATACCAGCGGCTGTGCTTCACGCTTCATGTCCTGCCGTTTTAACATCGGAATCTTCATCAGGTCTTCCTTTGGTGACGGCTCTTCCTGATACAGTTTTAAATGCTTTGTATCCTCTACTAACTTATCAATCTCTTCTTCTGATAAGCCATTCTTATAAGCTGCCAGTTTCTCTTCTAATTCTTTTTCCAGCCTGGCATTTAAGCCTTTTTCCGGTTCAATGGATACATAGGATTTATGGCTGTTATCCAAAAGATATTTCTGAATCAGTTCTTCAAAATATCCTGTTTCAATCTTTTCCTTTAATGCTGCAAATACGTCTAATATTTTAAGATATAAGAATGGTTCGTCATCATCATAAAGCCAGCTGTCCATACAGGATAATCCATAAATTAATCCCTTCGGGAAATTACCGTAATCTGCTTCACGGAACTTGAATTCTTCACTGTTGATTCCTGCTAACAAGGATTTTCTATTGAGACCGTCTTTGACGATTTTCTTTAAAGTATCTTCGATAATTCCTACAAACTTCTCTTCGTCTTCTTTATTAGCATTCTTTGCCACCACAGAAAAAATTGGCTGTAAGGTGCTGTTATCAAATCCGCCCATGATATCTTTTCCGATTCCTGCATCAATAAGTGCCTGCTTCAACGGTGCTCCCGGTGCACTTAATAGTGCATAATCCAAGACATCAAATGCCAGAGTCAGTTCACTCTCAAGATTCGTTCCGATTGCCACATTATAGGAAAGATATGCATTGTCCTCTAAGCTTTCGGAAGATGCAATGGAATATGGCTTGCTGATGGTTACCGGCTTTTCAAAAGGAGCCTGCAGCTGAATTGCGGAATCTACTTCGATTTTATCATAATGGCTTAAATATTCTTTATCGAGAAATTCCAGTTTTTCGTCCATATCCATATTTCCATAAAGGTAAATATAAGAATTACATGGATGATAAAATTTCCGGTGGAAATCAAGGTACTGCTCATAAGTAAGCTCCGGAATTACTTCCGGGTCACCGCCGGACTCATTGCTGTATGTGGTATCCGGGAACAGGGAATTTAATACTACACGGTCTAAGACACCCTCCGGAGAAGAAAATGCGCCCTTCATCTCATTGTATACCACTCCATTGATGGTAACCGGTGCATCTCTATCCTCTAATTCATAGTGCCAGCCTTCCTGTTTGAAGATTTCTTCTTTCTTATAGATATTCGGATGGAACACAGCGTCTAAGTATACATCCATCAGATTAGCAAAATCTTTATCATTGCAGCTTGCCACCGGATAAACGGTCTTGTCCGGGTAAGTCATGGCATTTAAGAATGTATTTAAAGAACCCTTCACCAGTTCCACAAACGGGTCCTTCACCGGGAACTTGTCCGAACCGCACAATACCGTATGCTCAATGATATGTGGTACGCCGGTGCTGTCCTCTACCGGAGTACGGAATCCAATATAAAAGACCTTATTTTCATCATCATTGGAAATAAGGCTGATTTTAGCTCCACTCTTTTTATGTCGAAGCAGATATCCCTTTGCATGGATGTCTGTCAGATTTTCTTCTTTGATTAATTCATATGCTGTTAACGCTGCTAAATTCAAATGTTTTATCCTCCATGTTCTCATAATCTGACTCACAGTCTTTATCAGTATAACACATTTTTTTTACATTTACACCTGATAAACCTAAAAACAGGAAGACGGATATCCATCTTCCTGCTCTGCGCTTATTTCATATTCAACTCTATACGAATTAACCTAAGCGAACTACGTTAGCTGCCTGAGGTCCTTTTTCTCCTTCTACTACCTCAAATTCAACTGCTTCTCCATCTTTAAGCTCTTTGAATCCATCCATATTTAATGCGGAGAAATGAACGAATACATCATTTCCTTCTGCATCTGAGATAAATCCATAACCCTTCTTTGCGTTAAACCATTTTACAGTTCCCTGCATTTCTTTTTCCTCCTAATACACAATAAATCTAAAAAGTTGCACAAAATTGTGCACGACTACATGGCTAACAGTAGCATATTTTCCAATATTTGTCAAACTTTTTCACTTTTTTGTCCGATTTTATACCGGATTCTTTACGTTGACATAAAGCTGCGGGAATGGAATTTCGATTCCATTTTCATCCAGGGCATTTTTCATCTCCTCAGTCAGTGCCCAGCGGATATCCCAGTATAAATCAGTCGGCACCCACACTCTTGCACCAATGGTAACACTGCTGTCTCCCAATTCCGATACAAAGACCTGCACCGCCTCGTCCTTAAGCCGGCGTTCTTCGGAAAGAAGCAACTGCTCTATCACAGCCTTCGTCTTCTTTAAATCCGCCGAATAGGACACCCCTACTTCCAGGTCAATCCTGCGTTTCTCACTGTAGGTTACATTGGTAAGGCTGCTGTTGGCTAAGATTCCATTTGGAATTACGATAATCTTATTGTCAACACTCTTTAACTTGGTGTAGAAAATCGAAATCTCTGTTACCGTTCCTTCGTTGCCATGGCTGTCTTCTACAATATAATCCCCCACTTTAAACGGTTTTAACATCAGTATTAATACGCCGCCGGCAAAGTTGGCTAAGCTTCCCTGCAGTGCCAGGCCTACCGTCAGTCCTGCAGAACCTGCAATTGCCATTACAGATGTGGTTGCAATTCCAAAAAGCGAAAGAATGATTACAATCAAGAAGAAATATCCAATGCACTTGACCAGTGCATCCATAAACTGTTTTACACCCTTGTCAGCATCCTTTTTATCCAGCCATTTCCGGACGAGTTTCCGGAAAAGATTGATTAACTTTACGCCAATGGCATATACCACGCAGGCAATCACCACCTGAAAGAGAAACGCCAGTAAATCCGGCACCAGCCCCTCCAGGTAAGTACGTACCACGCCCGGTTTCTTCATCTGTTCAATAGTATCGCTGACTTCTTCCGCTGTAATGCCCTCTGTGCTGGCTTCTAATGCGGTCAGATAAAATCCCATTTTAATATCCTCCAGTTATTTATGAAAGTTATTATGAAAGTGCATGAATAAATAATCCACTGCGAAGTTTTGGCTCAAACCAGGTGGATTTCGGTGGCATCAGTCTTCCGGCATCTGCTACTGCAAACAACTCTCCGATGCTGGTCGGATACATGGCAAATGCCACTTTACAGTCACTATGTACTCTGCGCTCCAATTCCTCCAGTCCACGGATTCCACCTACGAAATCAATCCGCTTATCGGTCTTCGGGTCTTCAATGCCAAGTACCGGATGCAGTAACACATTCTGTAAAATTGATACGTCCAGCCCATCTACCGGGTCACTGCTTAAATCCGCTTCTTTCATCCGGCAGGCATACCAGTTATCCCCAAGGTACATGCTGAAACTTCCTTTTTCCGTTGGATGAACCGCTTCCTTCTGTGGCGTGCCCACTTCAAACAGGTCGTTCATCTTTCCAAGGAATTCCTCTTCTGTCATTCCATTTAAGTCTTTTACCACACGGTTATAATCCATAATCATAAGCTGGTCATCCGGGAATAATACGGATAAGAAATAGTTAAATTCCTCAGTTCCGTCATAATCCGGATGCTCTGCTCTCCGCATCAGTCCTACCTTTACCGCGGATGCTGCACGGTGATGACCGTCTGCGATATAGATTTCTTTTATCTTTGCAAATGCTTCCTCGATAGCCGCAATATCTTCTGCCTCTGCAATTCTGTATACACGATGTCCGATTCCATCCTCTGCCACAAAATCATAAAGAGGTGCTGTCTTCTTTACCTTCTCTACCACTGCATTGATGACATCATTGGAACGGTATGCTAAGAAAATCGGTCCGGTCTGTGCATCACAGATATTTACATGGTTGATTCTGTCCTGCTCTTTATCTGCTCTGGTATTCTCATGTTTTTTAATGACCTGATTCTGATAATCATCAATCGAAGCACAGGCTGTAATACCGGTCTGCACCCTTCCGTCCATGGTCAGTTCGTAAATATAATAGCACGGTTTCTCTTCTTTTACGAAATCACCTTCTGCTACCATATCCCAGAGCATGTCATGGGCTTTCTTATATACCTCCGGTGCATAAGTGTCTACGGAATCATCAAACTGTGTCTCGGCACGGTCAATGCGAAGAAAGCTTTTGTCATGTCCTTCTACCGCTTTCTTTGCTTCTTCTCTGTTATATACATCATACGGAAGAGCTGCAATCTCTGCCGCCTCATCCTCTCTTGGTCTGATACATAAAAATGGTCTGATATCTGCCATTGTTTTCTCCTTCCTGCGTAATTGCGAAAAACACGCTTTGTGAGTTTCCTGCGTAAGAGAAATGGACTGTCGCGGCGTAACCGGGCAGTCCATATATTATCTTTTTCTCACCTGCATTTATTATTTTACAATACGAACCTTTAATACACCATCTAAGGTCTGAAGTTTCTCTTCTACTTCTTTGGTAACAGGTGCATCTACATCAAGCAGTGTACATGCATAATCGCCACGGCTCTTATTGGTCATATCAGAAATGTTGATATTTGCATCTCCTAAAATAGAAGTATAGCTGCTAATCATTCCCTTTACGTTACGGTGTAACAGTAACAGTCTTCCTGCACTCTTGCACTCGCCCATATTGCAGTCCGGATAGTTTACAGAATGTGTAATATTTCCATTCTCTAAGAAATCACGAATCTCTTTTACTGCCATTACTGCACAGTTATCTTCGGATTCTTCGGTAGAAGCTCCAATATGAGGAGTTACGATACAGCCTTTCTTTCCAACTGTGGTTGGATTTGGGAAGTCGCTGACATATTTTGCAATCTTTCCTTCCTCTAATGCTACTACCATTGCCTCTTCATCAACCAGTAAGTCTCTTGCAAAGTTCAATACTACAGTGGTAGGTTTCATCATTGCAATTGCTTCTGCATTAATCATTTTCTTGGTAGAATCTAAAAGCGGAACATGAATTGTGATATAATCACAGTTCTTGTAAATTTCTTCTACAGCATTTACATGATTTACATTGCGTGATAAGCTCCATGCAGCATTTACAGAAATGTATGGGTCATATCCGTATACTTCCATTCCAAGATGTGTTGCAGCATTTGCTACTTTAACACCAATGGCACCAAGTCCGATAACGCCAAGCTTCTTTCCTGCAATTTCGCTTCCGGCAAAGTTCTTCTTCTGTTTCTCAGCAAGTTTTGCAACATCTGCATTGCCTTCCTCGCCTTTTACCCATTCGATTCCACCGACTACGTCACGGGCTGCCAATAACATTCCTGCAAATACCAGTTCCTTTACACCATTTGCGTTTGCACCCGGTGTATTGAATACTACGATACCTGCTTCTGCACATTTATCCAATGGGATATTATTTACACCTGCACCTGCTCTTGCAACAACTTCTAAAGTCTTTGGAAGTTCCATGTCATGCATTGCTGCACTTCTTACCAGGACTGCCTGTGCATCTTTGATATCATCTACTTTGTTATATTCATCTGACAAAAGGTCTAAGCCTACACCAGCGATTGGATTTAAACATGTATAGTTAAACATTATGCGTTCTCCTCCTCAAACTTCTTCATAAATGCCACCAGCTTCTCAACGCCCTCTTTTGGCATTGCATTATAAATGCTGGCACGCATACCGCCAACGGTTCTGTGTCCCTTTAAGTTTACAAAACCGGCTTCGGTTGCTTCTTTGACGAATTTTGCATCTAAGTCAGCATCACCGGTAACGAATGGTACGTTCATAAGAGAACGGTCTTTTGGAACTACAGTTCCCTTGAATAACTTGCTCTGATCTAAGAAATCATAAAGAATCTTAGCTTTCTCTTCGTTACGCTGTTTCATAACTTCGAGTCCGCCCATCTTCTTTAACCATTTGAATACTTTACCACAGATATAAATGCCGTAGCATGGTGGTGTATTGTAAAGAGAATCAGCATCTGCCTGAGTCTTGTATTTTAACATGGTAGGTGTTCCCGGAAGAACATCATCTGTAATTAAGTCTTCACGAATGATTACGATTACAACACCTGCAGGTCCAACGTTCTTCTGAACGCCGCCGTAGATTACTCCGTATTTGGTTACATCAACCGGTTCTGATAAGAAGCAGGAAGATACGTCTGCAACAAGTGTATGTCCTTTGGTATTTGGAAGTTCTTTGAACTTGGTTCCATAAATCGTATTGTTTTCACAGATATATACATAATCTGCGTCTTCCGGAATATCCAGATCTGAACAATCCGGAATATAAGAGAAGGTCTTATCCGCAGAAGATGCTACTTCTACTGCATCCCCATACATTTTTGCTTCCTGGTAAGCTTTCTTAGCCCACTGTCCGGTTACAATGTATGCAGCTTTCTTATTTTTCATCAGGTTCATTGGAATTGCAGCAAACTGCTGGGAAGCTCCACCCTGTAAGAATAATACCTTGTAATTATCCGGGATATTCATTAAGTCTCTTAAATCAGCTTCTGCCTCTTTGATGATGTTGTCATATACTTTGGAACGATGACTCATCTCCATAACGGACATTCCACATCCTCTGTAGTCTAACATCTCATCTGCTGCTTCCTGTAAAACTTCTTCCGGTAATACTGCCGGACCTGCAGAAAAATTATATACTCTGCTCATTTTCTAATTCCTCCTCACTTCTTACACATATCTTTCTATATGTAATGGCTTATTATTTTAAATCTTCCTCGGTAAACACCTCAGATATAGCTGCCCCCGGTGCTACCATTGGCCACACCTTATCATCACTATCAATTATACAGTCTATAACAACTGGTGTACTACTTGCAAGTGCTTTTTTCAAAATATCGACAAATTCTGCCTGACTGGTTGCACGATATCCCGTTGCTCCCATGGCTTCTGCCAGTTTTACAAAATCTACTCCATCGTCTAAAACAGTTGCAGAATAATGCTTCTCATAGAAAAGTGTCTGCCACTGTCTTACCATTCCAAGCACATGGTTATTGATAATAACTTCGATTAACGGAAGCTTCTGACGGACTGCTGTTGCAATCTCATTCATATTCATACGGAAACATCCGTCACCGGCAATATTGATAACCTGTTTATCCGGATTTGCTATCTGCGCACCGATTGCTGCCCCCAGTCCATAACCCATGGTTCCAAGTCCGCCGGATGTCAGAAGTGTTCTCGGCCGTTTGTATTTATAATACTGTGCTGCCCACATCTGATGCTGTCCGACCTCCGTTACCATGATAGCATCTCCGTTGGTCTGACGATAGATTTCTTCGATTACGAACGGACCGCTTAATCCTTCCGGATGATAGCTCAATGGATATTCTTTCTTGTATTCCATGATGTGCTCCATCCACTCTTTATGCTCCATCGGAGATAACATCGGATTGATTCTTGCAAGAATCTTCTTTAAATCACCAATCACGCTGTTTGTTACCATGATATTTTTATTAATCTCTGCCGCATCCACATCAAACTGTAAGATTTTTGCATGATAGGCAAATTTCTTAGCATTTCCAAGCACACGGTCTGAGAAACGGACACCTACTGCAATCAGAAGATCGCACTCGCTGACTCCAAGATTGGAAGTCTTGGTTCCATGCATTCCAAGCATTCCGGTATAACGTTCATCCGTTCCGTTAAATGCACCTTTTCCCATCAGGGTATCACAAACCGGTGCATCCACCTTATCCACAAATTCTCTCAATTCATCCGAACAGTCGGAAATTACGGCACCGCCGCCCACAAAGATATATGGTTTTTTCGCTTTCTGAATCAAAGCTACTGCTTCTTCTAAATCTTCCTCCCGGATGGTTTCTGTCACACGCAGTACCGGTTCAATACGCTGTGCTTTATATTCTGCCTTGTTGGCAGTGACATCCTTTGGAATATCCACAAGAACAGGACCCGGTCTTCCTTTTTTTGCAATGCGGAATGCCCGGCGGATGGTATCTGCCAGATCATTGACATCTTTTACAATAAAGTTGTGCTTGGTAATCGGCATGGTAATTCCTGCGATATCAATTTCCTGGAAACTGTCTTTGCCAAGAAGCGGCACATTGACATTACAGGTAATTGCTACCATTGGAACAGAATCCATATATGCGGTTGCGATTCCGGTTACCAGATTAGTTGCACCCGGTCCGCTGGTGGCAAAGCACACACCAACTTTTCCGGTGCTTCTTGCATATCCGTCTGCCGCATGGGAAGCTCCCTGCTCATGGGAAGTTAAAATATGTTTTATTTCATTACTATGTTTATATAACTCATCATATACATTTAAAATTGCACCGCCCGGATAACCAAATACCGTATCCACGCCCTGTTCTTTCAAACATTCTATTACAATTTCAGCACCTGTTAAGAGCATTGAAATTTCCTCTCTTTCCAACTTATCTTTCTGCTGTATATTTACAGATTACCGGTTCTTATTTTTCTTCCCCGGTACCTGGAATCTGTAAAATTGCACCGCGGTTTCCTGAAGTAACCATGGAAGCATAACGTGCCAGATATCCGGTTGTTACCTTCGGTTCTCTTGGCTGCCATTTTGCTTTACGGGCTGCCAGTTCTTCATCGGATACTGCAAGCTCTAACTTCATTTCCGGAATGTTAATCTTAATGATGTCTCCTTCTTCTACAAGAGCAATCGGACCACCAACCGCTGCTTCCGGTGAAACATGTCCAATCGAAGCACCACGGGAAGCTCCCGAGAAACGTCCATCCGTAATCAAAGCAACGGAAGAGCCAAGTCCCATACCGGCAATTGCGGAAGTTGGATTGAGCATCTCTCTCATACCCGGACCACCCTTTGGTCCCTCATAGCGGATAACAACAACATCGCCTGCAACAATTTTACCGCCCTTGATAGCAGCAATTGCATCTTCCTCGCAGTCAAAGACACGCGCCGGACCTTCATGAACCATCATTTCCGGTACAACAGCGCTTCTCTTTACAACACCGGTATCCGGAGCCAGGTTGCCTTTGAGTACAGCGATACCGCCTGTCTCAGAATAGGGATTTTCAATCGGACGAATCACTTCGGGATTGCGGTTTACACAGGCTTCGATATTTTCGCCGACGGTCTTTCCGGTTACCGTCATCAGGTCTGTCTTTAACAGTCCCTTCTTATTTAATTCATTCATAACTGCGTATACGCCGCCAGCCTCATTTAAGTCTTCAATGTAGGTCGGACCTGCAGGTGCCAGATGACACAGGTTCGGTGTATGGGAAGAAATTTCATTTGCGATTTTCATGTTCAGCTCTACGCCTGCCTCATGTGCGATTGCAGGAAGATGCAGCATGGAGTTTGTAGAACAGCCGAGCGCCATATCGACGGTCAGGGCGTTTAAGAACGCATCCTTTGTCATGATGTCGCGGGGCTTGATATCCTTGCGAACCAGCTCCATAATCTGCATACCGGCATGCTTTGCCAGCTGGATACGTGCAGAATATACTGCCGGAATTGTGCCGTTGCCCTTTAAGCCCATGCCCAGCGCCTCTGTCAGACAGTTCATGGAGTTTGCGGTATACATACCGGAACAGGAACCACAGGTCGGACATACTTTCTCTTCGTACTCCCTTACTTCTTCCTCTGTCATTGTACCTGCTGCATAGGAACCTACTGCCTCAAACATGGAAGATAAACTTCTCTTACGTCCCTTTACATGACCTGCTAACATCGGACCACCGGAAACAAATACGGTAGGGACATTAATTCTTGCTGCTGCCATCAGAAGTCCCGGTACGTTCTTATCACAGTTTGGCACCATAACCAGTGCATCAAACTGATGGGCTAATGCCATACATTCGGTGGAATCTGCAATTAAGTCTCTTGTTACCAGGGAATATTTCATTCCGATATGTCCCATGGCAATTCCATCACAAACTGCAATTGCAGGGAATACAACCGGTACTCCACCTGCTTCTGCAACACCTAATTTTACAGCGTTTACAATTTTATCCAGATTCATATGGCCCGGTACGATTTCATTATAAGAACTTACGATACCAACCATTGGTTTCTTCATTTCTTCTTCGGTAAATCCCAAAGCGTTAAAAAGACTTCTGTGCGGAGCCTGCTGCATTCCGGCTTTTACATTATCACTCTTCATCTTCGTTCTTCCTCTCTTTTTTATTGTTCTGTCTTAAAATTTCTTATTTCCTACAGATTCTCTACGATTAAGTCACCCATTCTGGCTGTTCCTACCTGGGTTACGGTTGCTTTCTTTGCTTCTTCCTGTGGCATAATGTCAATGGTACGATAGCCTGCCTTTAATACCTTCTTTACGGCATTTTCAATGGCATCTGCTTCTTTATCGAGATCAAAGGAATATCTTAACATCATCGCTGCACTTAAAATGGTTGCAATTGGGTTTGCAATTCCTTTTCCTGCGATATCCGGTGCAGAACCGCCACTTGGCTCATAAAGACCGAATTTCGTATCATTTAAGCTTGCAGAGGATAACATTCCGATGGAACCGGTTACCATACTTGCTTCATCGGATAAAATATCTCCAAACATATTCTCAGTTAAAATTACATCGAACTGCTTCGGGTCTTTTACCAACTGCATGGCACAGTTATCTACCAGCATATGCTCATAAGTTACTTCCGGATAGTCCTTTGCTACTTCTTCTACAATCTTTCTCCAGAGTCTGGAGGAATCCAGTACGTTTGCCTTATCCACGCTGGTTACTTTCCTGCGGCGTTTCATAGCAATGTCAAATCCACGCTTTGCAATTCTGCGGATTTCATTTTCGTTATATGTCAAAGTATCGGTTGCCGTCATCACACCGTCAACTTCTTCTGTCTTTCTCTCGCCAAAATAAAGTCCGCCGGTCAGCTCTCGCATAATCATCATGTCAAATCCGTCTCCGATAATATCGTCACGCAGTGGACATGCTTCCTTTAATTCTTCATAAAGGTATGCCGGTCTTAAGTTTGCAAAAAGGTTCAATGCTTTTCTTAATTTCAAAAGACCTGCCTCCGGGCGAAGGGATGGCTCTAATTTGTACCAAGGGGATGTTGCTGTATTTCCTCCGATGGAACCCATCAGAACTGCATCTGCCGCTTTTGCATGAGCAATGGCATCATCGGTCAGCGGTACACCGGTTGCATCGATAGAACAACCGCCCATCAGTATCTCGTCATATGTAAAGGTGTGTCCGAATTTTGCTCCAATGGCATCTAACACCTTTCTTGCTTCGCTTACAATCTCCGGTCCAATTCCGTCACCGGCAATTACTCCAACATTATAATTCATGGGTAAATCCTTCTTTCTTTTCCTATTGCATGCATCCCAATTTCATAACTACTGATTATGGTAATGCTCATTATCCTATATCATAGCTTATTTATCCGAAGAATTCAATAAATTTTACCATTATAGTTTCTCATAGCATTTATAAACTGTGGTTATATTCTATTCTCTTGATATGATTTGTTGTTATTATACAAATCTTTTTCTTGTCAGATGGGGACTGGTACAGTAGACTTGAGGTAGGTATTTTATAGGAGTTGAGGAATACTCTATGATTCATCGGATGCGGATGCAAAGCAAACCGGTAAGAGGCATCAGGCATTTTCCTAGTATGCTTGACATCGTACGGCAACCGGTGCAGATTCACATCCATGTTCAAGCTGCACCTCACCGTCACATCCATGTGCCGGTGCTGCCTGATATTGTACGAAATGCCAGGTGCCTCTAACCGTTTGCTTCAAGCATCCATATTCTGATGAATCATAGCTTTTTCACTCTCACCTATATAACGAGCCAATTAACTTATCAATTTGCAAGGAGGATTTTCAAATGCCATTTATTAACATGAAAACTACTGCTACTTTAGATATTGCCAAAAAAGATGCCCTGTCCAAGGAGCTCTGCATCATCACCAGAGACTGTCTCGGCAAAGGTGAAAACTGGGTGATGACCGGGTTCGAGGGGAATGCTTCTCTTTGCTTTCTAGGAAGCACCAAAGACATTGCTTATGTAGAAGTGAAATGCTACGGTTATCCGACCAAGCCGCAGATGAATCTTATGACAAGAAAAGTCTGCACTCTCTTAGAAAATGAGCTTGGTATTCCGAAGAAACGAATCTATGTTGCTTACTTCCCGACTGAAGACTGGGGATGGAATGACAGTAACTTTTAGGGGGGATTAGGAAAGGCATATCACACAGATAGCTATACGTCGTGTGATATGCCTGTCTTTTTGCATTTTGTTCTATGACAACCCTATCTTATGATTTCCAATCCCAGTCCTCTAAAAAGCTCATCAATTCATACCAGTTATCTACCGGCTCCCAGATTACGGAATCCTGATTATGAGGGTCTATACGCCCTAAAACAATTACCTTTACCGGTTCTTTATCTACTCTATAAAATTTCCATTGTAATCCATTTGTATAAATTACTCTCCCATACGATATGATATGCCCTTTAACCTGCTTTGTTATTCTCAATATATTGCTTTTACCTGGACATTTTATTTCTACACATCCATACCTTCTTGCATCCCGGCTTTTTTTCCTTTCCAATACAACAAAATCCGGAAAACCAGCTGCTCCATGTAACCACATGGATAATTTTGTCTTTCTTCTAACACTAACATCCCTTAAAGAAATTTTCTTTCCACTCTTTGTTCCCCGGATAATCTCCGCCAGAAGAGAGTACAATTCGCATTCCACAATACAATTCTGTATCATAGCAAGTTCTATTTCTTCCTTGAATGTCTCATACTTATCTGCTAATACTTTTTTCTCCTGTTCTGTAAATTCCATCACTCTGTCTCCTTTGTATTTATTATTTTATATCTGTGCCATTAACACAACTATTTTCGACCTACAGAACCTGCCCTCGGCAGCTCCTTATTACCATTTTCAACCAGAATGCCATCTTCGCAGACAGCACTCCAGCCAAAATAGAATTATTATTTTTACCGGCTATTTTATTTCCGCCAACATAAAATTTCATAAAATATTTTTCCTTTAAAAATTAATTAAATGTATAAAGAACATTACCATATCGATCACAAGCATAACCAATAGTGCCACCTTCTACACTCCAATAACATACTCCATCTTCTGTTACAGATTGAGCCCAGTCATATCCTTTTCCATTATTCCAAGCGTCATAAATTACTTGAGGAGCATTAAAAGTAACATTTTGTCCTTCAGATTCAACCCAGCATACAGCAGTGATACTCCAGGAACTCTGGCTTAAACCGCCTCTAGATGGTGTGGAAGAACTATTACTTGAAGAATTGTCGCTGCTATTACTACTTGAATTATTTGAAGCGGCTTCTTCTTTCTTCTTCTTTTCTTCCTGTTTCTTCTTTTCAGCTTCCTCAGCTGCTTTCTTCTCTGCTTCTTCAATTTCTGATACTTTATTAGTATAGGTTTCAACATTACTATCAATATTAGAAATAATATCTGTAAAATGATCGGTACCTAAATTGGTTAATTCATCCTTTAAAGTGTTCATATTTGTGATAGCAGTATTTAAATCATCTTTTGAAGCGTTTTCAACGTCACTGATTACATAGGATTCATAGGTCGCATTATAATTGTCCACAATGGAATTCATTTCATCATTCACACGCCCCATCACTTCGAACAGAGTATCCTTTATGCTATCCTTATCGTCCGACTTAATGATTGCATCCTGCTCCAGTGTATCACTGATATGATTAAGATTCTCTATCACGTTATCGCATGCTGCAATACTTTTATCATTCTCAAAGTTATCACTTTCCGTACTGATTAAATCATTAAAATAATCCACGAAATATTGATACATTTTCTTATTCGCTTTTGAATAATTCTGATACCAGTCTTCCTTTTTCGTTTCTTTGTTCTGGAAGTATTTTTCTATCACGGAAGTAATCTTCTCATCTGATTGAAAGGATGTATAAATCTCTGCTTTTTTTCCTTCTTCATTTTCCTCATCAAAGGATTGCAAATATGTTTCAATTGCTGTCTCTCCCTCCGTAAGGCTCTTGTTCTTTGCCTGCTTATCAAGGTTCACCTTAATCACGACCGCTACTGCTGCCACTATAATACACGCTGCGATGCAAGCCAGTATTATCTTTGTTTTCTTTTTCATTTTCATCACTCCTGTACTTTTATTTTCTTATGCTTTCTGCTACTTTTCTGCCTGCATCTTATAGTATAGGCTTTCCTGTTATCTGCTCATATTGTGGAAATCTCCACAATGTCGATTTTCACAATACTTTTCTATAATCAAATTGATGCCAGACAGAAAGGAATGATATGCCATTATTAGCTATGCTCCCTTGTGGAATACTATGAAGTCCAAAAAGATATCCCAATACCAGCTTCTAAAGATGGGCATTGATAATAAAACTCTGGATGGATTAAAACACAACAAAAATATTACTGTATTCACCTTGGAAAAGCTCTGCACCATTATAGGCTGTACTCCAAATGATATTATTGAATTTAAATAGAGCGATACACCTTTGTCGATGTACCGCTCTATTTATGATATGAAGCTATCTCATTTTCCTATATTCCATTTTACCACAAATCATATTTTTCCATGGTTTCCGCATTTCTGAATTCATGCTTCTCATAATAGCCAATCAGCTTTCCCTCGACATCTCTTAGTGCTATCATATACACATCCTTATTCTGCTTCTCATTATGGGAGGTATAGATGAGATTGTGGCTTTCATCTGCTGCGAACCAGTCGATTACCTGCTGGATGCGTTTTTGCGATTCTTCATTATGGCAGTTTAAAAGACTTCTTCCAACAAGGCTTTCACCGCCCCATTTCTCATAGCTTTTTACTGCAGTCGGATTCATATAAATGATTTCGTGCTTTAAATTACATATCACAACAGAACAACGGTCCTGGTCAATGATGCTTTTAAAATATGCTGCGTTAATATCTGTCTGCATGGTTATGCTCCTTTTCCTTCTGTTCTTTCATTTTCCATATTGCCATAGGATGACTACAAATATTATCTAAAATTATTTTATCATCAAACAACAACTCTGGTCTATACTCTTTTCTTTCAAATGCCTCTAAATATTCTCTTTCTTCTGGTGTCAACATCATAAGTTCCTGTATATATGTTTTTGCCTTCTTCTTTCTCTCTTCCAGATTAAAATTATCTTTCTTCCTCAAAACCGGAAACAAATCTCTCCTGATTTTCGTAAAATTCAAGCCATCAATTGCAGATGTGTCAAAATTCCTGTTAATTACTTCTGCTGATACTGAAGCATAAAATATAATACATTTTCGTAGAAGAATTTCTTCCTCTTTTCCAAATAAACCATATGTTATCATATTATTGAAATCATATAAGTCCCTCGCTGCAGCCCTGCTCATTAATGCATTTGCCTTGGCAGCAAAAATTTCCATCGGATGTAATGTTCGAATCATCACATCTTCCTGAAACATATCCGTCACAATCCTCCGTTTTGTCGGTTCAAACAAATGTGACCGCAAGGAATAATTAATTTCCACCTTGATATTATCCCTATTTCCGCCTGCATTTTGATACAAAAACAAAAATGCATCTAAACTATGGCTATATCTTGATGATTCAGACCGGTAATACCCTGATTCTTCCATATATTCACACAATTGTTCCGTAATCTGTTTTCTATGCATCTGCGTATCATCTTTGGATAAGTTCGGAGTAAAATCTAAATCAATATCTACTGACAAACGTGGCAGATTGAATATTGTCATATTAATTGCTGTACCACCTTTTAACGCCAAATGCTCCCTTAAATACGCATCACTGTTAATATATTTCAACACTTCTTTCAAACGTAGCACTTTTTCAAATGTATCTCTGACAAATCCTGCCTGTTTTGCCGCTTTTTCTAATTCAATTTTTTTATATGCTATCATGTAACACCCCATTTTTCATGCCATATATATCATTTGGAACAACCAGCTTCCAACTGTTGTCATATTTTCCACCCATCATCTCCTTCGTCAGATATCGCTTACTTTTTCCGATTTTTCCCCTGCAAAATTCAAAAAAATCATCACTTAATCCAAGCTTATTTTTATACGCCCAAAGCAGATACCCTGTCTTTTGATACAGGAACTGATTATGATACGCTTGCAGATACTGTAACAAACGTTTTTCCTGTAAGTGTGTCACTGCTTCTATATCTGCTATTACCTCCTCAATGCCGGCTATTTTGTCCATATCTTTAATACTGTCAACAACTGTCCTCTCCTTAGTTGTCACCCGTATACCACCACTGTACATAATCTCTTCAATACCGATATCACACTTTGAAGCAACATAACAATAATTATAACCATCAAATTCAAACTCTTTAAATGGTGTTTTAGACGAAACATATATATCATAATATACCTGATCACCCATACCATAATATTCCATTGCTGTATGATGCGATATATACGATGATTCCGTAATAGCACATCCTATCTGGTACTTGTTTGCAACAGGACTATCTGTTTCTCCACTTATGCAAGTGTACATATTCTTTTTTATCCGAACAATGCGCCCCTTATTCAACAACCGTCGAACTGCTGAACTGGCTGATTCCATATTATGATAAAACTGATTTACATCATTTAATGTAAATACCGGCTTTTTTAACAGTTCATAATATACATCCATAAATGATTAACCTCATTTTTCTTTGATTATTTACTATAATATCTCAATTAACATTTTAATTCAAGTTTATTTTTTTGTTTAAATAGTTTGTTTTTAAACAGTATTGTTGTTTTTTTAAACTCTTTCTTTTCAAAATAGAGCGATACACCTTTGTCGATGTACCGCTCTACATATAGACTATTCGTGCTTTAAATTACATATCACA
>ENA-OPCU01000256-OPCU01000256.1-human-gut-metagenome-genome-assembly--contig:-NODE-256-length-22205-cov-3.149571_pt1 | contig 22205 bp, 19 predicted proteins | sample MGYA00241255_ERZ501490 | MGnify/ENA primary metagenome ERZ501490 (study PRJEB25962, sample SAMEA2042627) | human gut metagenome | biome: human gut; feature: human-associated habitat; material: faeces... | reverse complement strand
TACATAATAAACTTAAGTTTGTAGTTTTTTTTAACTTAAATAATTATTTCAAAACAGCTTGTAACGCCACGTTGACGAACTTTTTATAATTTCGGAATTCTACCTAGTCTAAATAGTAACAATATATTTCATATTTTAGAAAAGAAAAAAGTGATACAGTTTTATATTTACTGTACCACTTTAAGCAATAAAAATTTTACACTAATGTTAATATTATCCTCTTATCTCCATATCTTTTATATAGAAATAAACATATTTTTTATTCCCTCAAAAAAATAATCAATAGGAGTTTTACATTTTATATCTTCTTCCAAAATTATCTCTTTTTTATAAATTTCTTCATCACCAATATATGCATATATAGTACCTATTTTTTGTCCAGCATTCATAGGAGGTGTAATACTCTGCATAACATCTTGTTTAATATATATTCGTTCATATTCCTCATCCGTTATAGGTATTTCTTTACTATCTGATATTTTTTTCTCATATGATTTTATATTTCCCTTTATAACCGGAATGTTAATATAAAAATTAAGATAATCTGATATATCCCTTGTTTTATATCTATTAAAACTTTCTTCAAGAAGTTTTCTTGCATCATTAAACCTTATTTTTGTCGTTTCTGCTCCAAGAACAACTACAATATATCTTTCATTATCTTTTGTTGCAGAAGCTATCAAACAACGATTGGCACCATTGGTAAAACCAGTTTTCACTCCATCAGCAAATTCATAAGACCTAAGTAGAGCATTTGTATTATTTAAATTTTTAGAAAAAGATCCAAAATTTACAGTCTTACTTTTAGTAGCAACTGCTTCATTTATATATTTATTATTAAGTGCATACCTTGTAATTAACGCCATATCATAGGCTGTAGAATAATGATTTTCATTATCTAATCCATGAGGATTAGCAATACAAGTGTTTATTGCCCCTATATCATGTGCTTTTTTGGTTGCCATTACCCCATAATTTTCAATACTACCACCAATATGTTCCCCAACAGTATAAGCACAATCATTTCCTGATGGAAGAAGCATTCCATAAAGTAAACTTTCTGCACTTACCTTATCTCCTTTTTTTAGTCCTACGGTCGAGCCACCAATCCAAGCAGCATTTTTAGGCACTTCTATCATTTCATCCATCTTACAATTTTCAACCAGCATAATTGAAGTTAAAACTTTTGTAAGAGAAGCCATTGGTCTTTTTTGACTTGCATTTTTATCATAAAGAATTCTTCCTGTTTTGTAATCTATTACAACTGCTGCAGGACTATCTACGTTTATAAACAACTTGGTAGTTGTATCTGCATACAATTTACTACTAAATATACTAAATATACTAAAACATAAAAATAAAGCTACTATATATCTTATTTTTGACATTTTTGCACCTCATAACATTTTATGTTATAAAGTAAAATATATGAAACTTAGTTATATATTATCTAGACGGTACTTCAGATTCACTTTTTAACATTTTTTCATATTGCATATTTTCTCTTATTTTTTGATTATCAATCTGTATAATATCAATTCCAAGTTTTTTTGCTTCATTAACTTCAGCTTCTATAATTTTAGTTATTTCATCTTCTGAAAATTTTCCAGATTCTTTTAGCTTTTCTAAATCGTATGAACAGACCAAATACGAAGGTTTTAAATTTATTCTACTTAGTAAAATTTCTTTTCTTTCAGAATTAGATTGAGATATTTCATGCATTGTCATTGATAGCTCCTTAAACTTATTTTTATATGGAATACTTTCCTTTCCTAAATTTGAATCAGCATTTTTATCACAACTAAGTAGTATATTATTATAATCTAAATCTGCTCCAAACCCAACGGCAAATTTTAAAGAATATATCATATCATCTTTTGTTGCAGTTGTACATGCAAGCTGCTTTGAACCATTTTTTAAAACATCTAATCTGTAGCCATATTTATTATTTATATCCTCATTTGTTATTTCAAATGTCTTTTCAGGAATAAGTTCATTTATACATTCTTTAATATTACTATCACTTATTTGTTTCTGATATTTTTTATACAATTCTGTATATACTGGAATTTCACGCCTATTATTTGATATAACGTTAACAGGCTTTTTTCCCTCCTTTACCAGTTCCCTATTTACTATAACATTCTTAAAGTTATTCTCTAAATATTCAGGAAAATTCTTTGCATAAAAATGAAGTAACATATTATCTGGTATATCATTATAATTTTCTATTTTTCTACTCCCTTTATAATTATACAATCCAGCCACAATGTCCTTCCTATTTATTATTTCAAAATCATTATATATATCTTTCATAAGTTTTGCATTAAACTCACTCTTTTTTACCTCTTTCATATTAGATGATATATATACTTCATTTTCGTCTGGTACTTTGCTTTCTATTAAATAGTCTGTCATTCCTAACATATTAGAAATTTTAGAATATTCTATTTTATTACCATCTTTTAATATATTTAATCTTTCTTTTAAAGTATTTAAATTATAATAATTCCAAACATCTTCTACTTTCCAATTACAACAATTTATGTTTTCTCTATCTTCTTCTGAAAAAGCATTTCTATTATCTTTTATAATATCAAATACACCATTTTCTAATTCTTTTTTTATTGTATCATTATTGTTTATTAAATCATCTACACTATAACATCTTAATAAGTCTAAAAATGTTTTTAATACAATTTTATTACTTCCATCTAAGTGATCGCCATCCTTAAGAAAATTTTTAAATTTTGCTTGGACGTTTTGGTTATCAAAAGCTTTACTTATATTATCACTATCAGCTGTAACATATACTCTCATATATGGATTTCTTTTTATAACATTAATCACATCTACTATATATTTAGAATATATATCATAAAATTTCTCCTTATCTATATCTATATCTTCAACAAATTTAACTTCATCTAATTTAAAATTTTTACTATCGTATACTCCGTGATCACCAACATTATTTTCACATATATAATCTTCATTTATACCAATTTTAGACAATATTTCTCTTACTTTTTCATCATCAACACTCATAACTATCACCAAATTAATTATATTATAATTTTTAATATTGTCAATAGAACAAAATTTTTCAAAAAAAAATAAGGAGCGGTAAATTTTACCACTCCTTTAAACAAAAATTACGATGAAAATTTTTTTCTTTTAAACACATCTTCAAAATAGATAATGTATACATTAGGACAACCGTAAAGACTTACTCTTGCAATTTTTATTACATTTTCATCATATAAAAGCTCAAAATCTATTATATTTGAAAATAAAGCTTTCATTACATCTGAATGTCTTTTTAAATCATCCATTTTAGAGAACTCTGAGCATTGTTTTACCAAGTCAAACTGCTTTTTTGAAAGAATTTCGAACTCATTTGGGACAAATTCTCCATCTTCAACCCTATCGTACAAAATAGGAAGTTCATCCTTTATATAAATCAATCCATCCAAAACTTTTTTAAGCTTCACCTTATCATTATAATAAGGAATACCTTCAATATACTTAATTTTCTCATTCAATACGTCTACAAATTCTTTCTCTTTCATAACGTTCCCTCCTAGGAACTAAGAAGTTTACAACATTTAAGAAATATTTATACGGAAAAAAGATAGAACTATATTTTTTATTAATATAATTGTCTTAAATCTAAAAATAGAACCTAAGATGTTAATTAACTTCTTAAAAAATTTTATGATAATAATATTATATCATAAATCTATAAAGAAGTCAATTTTATGTAAATTATTCTGTATATAATTTCTATTTTTCATCAATTTTATCCATATCTTCAATCATATTTTCTATAAAAACGCCATAACCTTTAGTTGGATCATTTAAAAATACATGTGTAACTGCTCCGACAAGTTTTCCATTTTGAACAATTGGAGAACCACTCATTCCTTGAATTATTCCTCCTGTTTTTTCAAGTAATTTTTCATCAGTTATCTTAATTATCATATTCTTATTTCCACTTGATGTAAGTAGAACCTTTTCTATTTCAATATTATATTCTTTTACCTCATTATCATTTAAAGTACAAAAAATACTTGCTTTACCCTCTTTAATCTTTGACTTTGGTAAAATCTTTATGCTTTCTTTTAAAATATTGTTTGTATTATAGACTTTTCCATAAACACCTTTATCAGTATTACCAGCAATATCACCAATTGTATCATTTGTAAGGGTACCCTTAAGTTCACCAGGGGATTTAGGAAGCCCCCTTTTTACAGAATAAATTTCAGTTTTTGTTATACCACCTGTTGTAATTGGTAATATATAATTTTCTTTAGTTTCTGTAACAGCATGGCCAAGTGCTCCAAATTTTCCACTTTTTTTATCATAAAATGTTATAGTACCAACTCCTGCACTACTATCCTTTACCCACATTTCCAACTTATATGTTTCTGACACTTCATCATAATTTGGTTTAACAGTTACATTAAACTCTTTTCCCTGTCTATTTATTTTTAAATTTAAATCATTACCATTACTATCTCTTACAAATTGTATTAATTCATCATTTGACTCAATTTTAGTATTATTTACTTCAAGTATAATATCTCCTACTTCTATCCCTATATTTTCTCTATCTATCCCAACAACTAATACGCCTGTAGCCAACAGTTTAATTCCTACAGCCTCTCCTCCAATTACAATATCCATATCTTTTACTTTCTCTTCGACACTTTTTTGTAAATTATATACTGCTATAAGTTTATTATAATTAGATATGCAATAAAAAAATAGCAAAAACGAAACTATAAAAAAACAAAATATAATTTTTCTTTTGTTTTTTAATATACAACCTGTATCATTTATTTTATCATATATTTTCATTTTAAATATTAACTCCTATTATACCCCCAACTATTCCTGAAAGTGCACAAATTCCTAAATATATACCTAGAGCACTTGATATAAAGAATCCTGAAAAAGCAATAACATTTGTAAAGTATATAATCAAGAAATAAATAATCCCAAAAATAAGGCCATACAAAAAACCTTTTTCTTTTAATTTCTTTAATAATATCATTGAACCAATTAAAACAGAAATCATCACACTTCCAAGTACAAACGAATTTAAATGCCTATCATTTATATTAGTATACGCAAAAATAACGGATGAAATTATTAAAAAAATTGCAGCAACACAAAATGATATCAAAAGGCTAATACTATATCTTTTTATTTTTTCCATTTTATCCCTCTCCTTCTTTAATACATATATATTTTAATTATTATTTTTTATGAAAATAAAATATACGAAAAGTGATATAGTTTTTCTATTTACTATATCACTTCTGTAAAATTAATATAAAAAATTTACACCAAATTTTGAAAAGTTATTCTAATTATTTATTTCTAAAATTTATAATATACACAAGCTCCATTTTTGTATATAAAAAAAGTTTAATTCACTAGGCATGGAAATGTATATTACCTGATATATAGTCTAACACGAAAACTTACAACAGAATAAGAATTGCTAACATTTGAAGAAGAACGACCTAAAACAGGAAAATTATCTCCATCTGTATACTGGCTACCTCCACGGTAAATGCTCAAATCTCCATCAAATTCACTTGTCCACTCTGAAAGATTTCCTGCTAAATCATAAATATTTTTTTGCATCCACTTATCACTAAAACCTGTTACTTGAATCGTTCCATATCCTGTTACATTTGCAGGCTCTAGCGAATTTTTATAATTTCCATAAGTACGGCTATCTTTCAATTCATCATCACTTTTTATCCAATGACATACAGTATCCCATGCTTTTCCTGTAAGCAAGCCTGTCTGTACATATTCATTACTTATCATACTTTCTGCACTTGCTTTTGAATTTGTATAGTCTATATTTGTCCAAACTGTTACACCTGGTTTACTTACTGGAATTCCTGTTTTATTACTTGTTGATGTATCTCCTTCTGGTATTCCTGCTTCATATCTTCCTATATAAAAGCCTCCATATTTTTTTACATCTGCTGTTTCATCTGTTATACCATTTGGTAAAGTATCATCACCTGTTGGCTTAGTATTGTTACCAGAAGGAAAACTTGTATCCTTTACATATGTACTCTCAGTTGCAGGTACCCATACAAATTCATTACCTTCTCCATCCTTTATTACAAGTCCGTTATCTTTTGTACCAGTCACATAATCAAATCCTTTTGGAATTGGCACTCCATCGCTAGTAACTTTACCAATATATTGTTTCCACTCAGTTTTTACATTAGAATCTGTGGTAGTACTACCATCTGAAGAACTTCCTCCATTATCATTTGAGCCATCAAAATTTCCATTTACAACATCTTCAAACCATTTTTTCTCTGTTTCATCAGTTCCACCATAAACTAGCTCACCTTTTGAAATGTATAACTTTTTGCACCACTTCTCAGATATGTCTTCTATATATTCCTTCATTTCTGAATAATTATCAAGCGAAATATTAACATTTTCTTTTTTGTATGATAAATTATCATAGGCCTTACTTGCATGAGTAGCTAACAATTCTTCCCTAAATCCTTTTACATCTGACTTAAATTTAACTTCGCTTGCTTTGGAAATTGGATTACTTTTAGAAAAACTCATTACTATTATTGATACTAATATAAGCATAACTACAATTGTTATAATTAGTACAATTAAAGAAATTCCCCTTTTTGTTTCTTTCATTTTTATCCACCTCTTAACATATAAAGTATACCATATATATTTTTTTTAATCAATACTATTTTTCTGAATTATTCATAATTTTCGCACAAACCGGACATAGATGTCTATATTTAATATCCTTACCAATGTCCAGTGAATAATTTCTACATCTCTTACACTCTACACCATCAGCTGTTTCAATTTTAATATAGCTTTTATCTGATATATTTGTTTCAAGTACAGATACATTAAGTGATCTTAAAAAGTCCTCATGATTTAAATCGATAAATTCTTTTGTTTTTTGATTTATTCCTAGTATAACTTTGGCTTGTAAAGAATTTTTAATTTTCTTATCTAGTATCTCTTTTTTTATCTTTATATTTACTTTATTTACAATAAAAAATATATTGTTCCATTTTCTTATTGCACTTTCATATTGATGTATGTCTACTGGCATCAATTTATTTCTAAACAACATTAAGTTATTTTCTTCCTCAGCATTACTGTGCCAAATATAGCTCCATGTTTCTTCAAAAGTAAATGGTAAAATAGGCTCCAAGAAAAGTAAAAGCGTCATAAAGATTTCATATAAAGTTGACTGTGTACTTTTTCTTTTTTTATCATTTGCATTTAATACATATAATCTAAATTTTATAACATTAAAATACTCATTACATAAAGATTCATTGCAAAACTTAAGTACGTTTAAATATACTTTATATAAATCAAGGTTATCGTAATTTGCTTCAACCTCTTTTTTCATTGCCATTAATTTTATGTACATATATTTATCCAAATCATCTCTTTGATCAATGCTTAGTTTGTCTTTATTTGGATTAAAATCATACAAGTTTGATAAAAGGAATTTTATAGTTCTCCTAATTTGTTTATATATCTTATTTATATATATAACATTAGATTCACTTAGAACAGCTGTATTTTCAGAACTTCTCTGTACACACCAAAGTCTTAAAACATCAGTACCATATTTTTTCACAACACTTGACATATTAAAATTATTATTTAGCGTATTTACTTCCTCTTTTTTTATATCTTTTTCTTTTGTTTTTTCTTTCTTCTTATTTTTACCTTTTTTATTTTTATCAATTTTATCTTCTTCGCTATCTTTTTCAGCCACTTTTTTTATTTTCTCTTTTGCAATATTTACTTTTGGATGTAATAAAATTTTGTCAATATTTTGAATCTCTTCAAGGCTCTTATCATCGTAACTTATTGTTTTCATTTTTCTAATAAATGTATCTGTATTTTCAATACAAATATTTACTTTATCAACTCCATTTTCGCTAGTTAAATTGCTAATAAGAGGTACACACATAAGCTTAAAAAATTCATTTAAAGATGTTGTACTCTTAAACAAAAAGGAGCATCCACATTTTTCACAAATAACTTCGCCCTTTAAAATTTCCTCTGGAGTTTCTTTATACCAACTTTCAATCCCCTTTGTACTAAATAACTCTTTTAAAATAGAAATCACTTTATCATTAACTACTTCACTTGAACACTCTGCACAATAAAATACGGGTATTGGTGTTCCAAATGCACTCTCATTAGATATTATTTTTTCCCTGTTTTGTATACTTTCATATAACTTTTCTTTTATATATGTTTTTTTGGTTTCTTTACAATCGTTCAATTTAGATATTATATTATCAAATGAACTTTTTAATTTTTCATCATTTTCATTTTTCTTTATATACCACTCAAGTTCATTCCTATATACAACATCTTCTCCACATTCCTGACATTTTGGCATTTTTATTTTTACTAGATCTGTACATAACAAGTATTTTTTACTTTTTATATTTTCTAAAACTTTTTCGTTTACCTCTTTATAATACATATTTTTAAAGTTATATGCAAGCATTGTAGTTTTGCCCTCTTTAGATAAATTGTTGTTTATTTTTACACCTGAATTTTCATTTGAAACCAAATAATCAACATAAGTATTTCCAGAAGAAATTATAGCAATACCAGATGAATGTTTTGGATTTAATACTACATATTCTCTTTTGGCTGGTATAACATTCAAATCCTTAGTATTTTCTAATGCATTATTGCACGTCATTCCTATTAATTCTTTACCAAGTATTTTTTTCTTAATATCGTATTTAATATAAAATGCTATCTCCATTATATAATCAACAAATTCAGAAGCTATTATATAATTTACATTTTTATCCTGTTGCTTTATTTGAACTACACTATATTCCATATCCTCAACTACAGCAAGACTGTTATCAAAGTCTAAAATCCAAGGTCTTATCGTACTTGCAACAAAATATGTATCATCAAAATTTTCTATATCGCTAAATAATCCTTTATCATACTTTACTCTAAAGTTTAAAAAATAGTTTTCAACATCTTGTTTTTTTCTTGATATATTATCATTTTCAAGAGCCCTCTTGCATTTTGGGCACCAGTTAACAGGTCTTAAATCATGATATATCTTTTTTTCTTTATATAATTTCCAAAATTTTTCTATTATTCTAGATTCAAATTCTTTATTTAAAGTTGAACTATTAAAATTACTATAATTTATTATTGTTCCTAAATCTTTTATATTTTGAACTTGTTTTTTTACCGTTTCAGTTAACTCTTTTCTCCTTGCATCTCTCTTTTTTATAACTTCTTGTAATTTAGCTGTTTTTTCTTTTTGATTTTCTAGCATGTCATCTATATGTATAAAATCTAAATTATGATTTACCTTAGCTCCACTAAGCAGTCTATAGCGTATAAACATATCCTTTAAAATTTTATTTTGAATATACGTTGGAGATAATTCATTTCTAATTACCATTGGATTTTCTAGTATATTGTATATTACATTACTTAATTTATTTTTACTTAATACCTCTCTATATCTCCTAACATCTTGGATTCTTGCTAAAAAAAAGCTTTCCTTTTTTGTGAGGTCAGCATTTGTAGATATAGTTTTTTTAGGTAAATTCATATCACTTGAAAAATCAACCTTATCATTTATTTTCATATCAAATCCCTCTTAACTATATTTTCTGTTTTATTTATAAAATTATATCAGATATTAAATATTATTTCAATAATTTTAAATTATTTTAAGTAAAAGAAGAGAATATTGCGCTACTATATAAACTAAATGTATTACTTGTTTACGCATAGTTTACCAGAATATGTCTGCAATAATTGATGAGTAAATATAATAAGATTTTACCTTAAAATCACTATCTTCTATCCTTGTCAAACAAAATGACCAGGATTTTGATTTTTTCCTGGTCTTCTATATTATACTAATAATTTTGATATGCATATCATATTAATCATGGTTATTTTTCAAGTAACCAATCTATTACATTTATTTTTGTTATTCCATCATAGTCAGAAGATAGATCCATATCCATTGTTATTAAATATTTAGGATAATGATCTCCTGTTCTTTGTAATGATCTTAACTCTCTTTCTAAAACTTTTGCATCTCTTACTGTAAGTGATACTTGAAAATATTTTAAGCCACCTTGATTTTCTGCTACAAAATCTATTTCCAGATCATCAACTTTCCCAACATATACCCTGTAACCTCTTCTTAAAAGTTCAAGATAAACAATATTTTCAAGTATATGTCCCATATCACTGTTTGCTTTTTTTCCAAGTAAATAACTTCTTAATCCTGTATCTACAGAATAATATTTATAATCTCTTACTAATAAGTTTTTACCTTTAACATCAAATCTTTCTACTTTATATATTAAATAACTTTCTACAAAAGATGTTATATATTTATCAACCGTATGATTACTTATAGTCATTCCTTTACTTGTTAATGTATCACTTATTTTTTTAGTTGATATTGGACTTCCTATACTATCAAGTATAAATTTTATAATATTTTCTAAAATTGTTTTGTCTGTAATTTTATTTCTAGCCATTATATCTTTAAAAACAACTGTTGAAAAGATACTATCCAAATATTTATTTATATCATTTATTCCTAAATCTAATACGCTAATTGTTCCAGGCATTCCACCATTTTTCATATATTCTAAAAATAGTGATTGATAATTATTATTACCAGAAAATGCTGAAACATATTCTTTAAATGATAATGGCAACATTTTTATTTCCACATATCTTCCTGTAAGCAAAGTTGCAAGTTCACCAGATAATAAAAACGCATTTGATCCTGTAATATAAATATCTATGTTCTTTTTTATATATAAACTATCTACTGCTTTTTGAAATCCTTCAATATTTTGTATTTCATCTAAAAATACATAATATTTTTTATCATCTTTTATTTTACTAACGACATAAAAATATAAATCCTTATAATTTGAAAAATTATATTCCAATGATTCCAAATTAATTGATACTATATGCTCTTCATCTATTTTTTCTTCTTTTAAATATTCTATAAATAATTCAAGTAAAGTAGATTTACCGCATCTTCTTATTCCTGTAACTACTTTAATTAAATCTTTATCCTTCCACTTTTTAAGTTCCTCTAAATACTCTATTCTTTTTATCATACTCATAAATTTCGCCTCTTTATATATATTATATACATTTTTTCATAATTTATCAATAGTTTTGGAAATATTTTTCCAAAACTATACGCTTTTCGAAATTTTTGGAAATTTTTTTAAATCAAAAAAATATTGCTTTTTTATATTATACATGTTATATTTTAAATATATAAAACAAAGGTGGTAGTTAAATGATAAATAAACTAAAGAAAATAGATTTTAAACTTTTGGGAATAATTACTGTTATTGTTACAATACTCTGTAATGCTTTTTTACAAATGCATTATTCATCTGATACATTTGTATTAATGGATCTTGGGTATATGAATTATCCTCAAAAATACTTTTTATTAGATGGTAGAATTATTTCTGCCGCAGTATGCTTTTTAGCTGGAATTTTACATATTCCATATAACGCATACATAATTTCGATGGACGTAATTGCTGTATTTTTTGTTTGTATAAGCATATATGTTACATATATAACAATATGTAACATTATACAGCCAAAAACAAGTTCAAAAAAATATCTATGTTTAATGGCTAGCTTTGTGTTAATTTTAAACCAATTCTCACTTGAATACCTACTATTTCCTGAGTCTGCAGTTATGTGTTTAGGTCAGATGTTATGTGTAATATCCGCTTCGCTTGTATTATCTAACAACAAACATAAATATTTAAAAATTGGGTTAATGTTGTTTATTGCAGTATTTTGTTACCAAGGCGTTCTTAATATTTTTCCCGCACTTGCTTTACTATTTATATTTCTAAATCAAATAAAAAATAAAAGTAGTATAAAAGATAATATAAAAGAAATATTTAAGAAGCTGTTAATTCCCGCTATAATATGCATTCTTGCTATTATAATTAATGTTATTGCAGTAAAAATCGGATGTAAACTCTTAAATGATAGTAGCTATAGACAAATTAAATTATTAGACTTTGAAAGTGTACTATTAAGGCTTAAAACCATTGGCATCTACCTTGATAAGATTTGGAATCAATCTCTAGAAATGCTACCTAAATATACTAACTGGATAATACTAATAATTACATTAATATTACTTAGTTTAAATAATTTAAGACTAAAAACAATACCTAAATATTTATTTTTACTTGTAGTAATTTTTATTTCTTGCATAGTTCCAATGTTTTTCTTGAACACTGGACCATGTGGAAGAGTAAACATTCCAATTAGTCAAATCATCGGAATATCATTATTATTTATCATAGCTACATTAGAAAATTTAAATACAAAAAAATATTTAAAGTACATATCTTATATTTTTATAATTTGTACATTTATATTAAATAGTATAATGATACTTAGAAATTCAAATGAACATATTGCTGCAAATAAAGTTGATGAAAATATGGGAAGAAGTATTAAATATATTCTTGAAAAATATGAAAGTGATACTGGAAATAAAATAACAAAATTTTCATACGTATATGATCCAGATCCTCAGCAATACGCTCCTGGAATTAAACATATAGGCTCACTTACTGAAAGAAAACTTGCTTGTTCTTGGTGTATATCTCAAGCCATGAATTATTATTGCGATAGAAAAATGGAAAAAGTAAGAATGCCAATTAAAATATATATTGAAAAAATAAAGAGAAAAAATTACACAGAATTTTCTGAAGAACAAGTAATATTTGATAACGATACAATGTATCTTTATGTATTTTAATAATAGATTTTAACCTCCACTTTAGTTTAATCTAAAAGTGGAGGTTCTATTATATATAGCTTTCTTAACTATTTCTAAATCTAAATATAGAATATATAATTTTTTTTCTTTTCCATTTTTCCCAGAAATGCCTGCACATTCCTCCAAACACGATTTTACATTCTTCTTTGCTCCATGCGTTCCACATATAGTAGAAGAAGCTGGAGACTGCATTTTCCGCTTGATATTTCATTGTTCTTCAGTTTGTGGTTCTACTTTTTTGCTCTCTTCCAGTTGCTGCCATACAGCCTCATACATTCCGGAAAGCCAGTCGATGTTGCTGGCTCCGAGTTCGAACGGGCTGTAACATTCCACTTCATCACCGCTTTCTTTCTCTTCGGCAAGGACGGTCAGGCTGCTGTCCGTTACCCGGAGTCCTGTCACCCTGCATTCGTAGGGGTCTCCGTTCTTGCCAAACCATATCACCCAGACCGGGTCATAATCCTCTTCCGGAAACCGTATCGCGTTCATGGCATGGTCATGGAGCAACTGCCGTATCGCTTCGATGATGTCTTTTCGCAGTTCTTCGATCCTGTCTCCGAACACCGACATGGGGGATTTCCCGCCTCGCTGCCTTACGGAGAGAACCTGCAAGTCCGGATGACAACCGAACTTCCAGTCCGTCACTTCATCGTCATCCCGCGTTGTGTGGATGTTGCCGCCCAATACCAGACCGCAGTCTTCCGCCACCATGCTTTCCGCTTCTTCACGGTCTTCCGCCACCACTGTGTAAGTACCCTCGAAGATGTACCTTACTTTTACATCGTATTTTTCCATAATCTTCTATGATTTGATTGTTGATTAGTTGATTTTATCAGGATACAATGCGAACCGCATCTCCGAAAAAGGAGTCGTCCACCCCATATACATGCCGGACCGAACAGTCATATTTGGAACGTTCGTCATCCAGCCGGAAGCGGAAACCATGATAGTCCTTGACTTCCAATTTCAGCTTTACGTCCCGTTTCAGTTCCATTTCAAGCAGGCTTCCACCACCATACGTCGAACTGAAAAGTCCGCAACAGTTGCCTTTGGGGATAATGACCTCTTTCAATGAAAAGTCGGCTTCATACAGCTCTTTCAGGCTTACCCTGCCGATGTAAGTCAGCAGGTTCGCCCCGCAGCAGGAATTGATAAGTTCCTCGTAGAATTGTTCGTAGGAAACCTGCTCCTTGCCGTTCCGGTTCTTACGGTTCGGGAAACGCCCGTAAGCCTTGTAGCCGTGCTTTGTCAGGATTTTCTTTACTCTCGCCGGATTGAGGTTCAGGCTGTCCACCATGTCCCCGAAGTAGGATTCCTCGTACCTGTAACCGCCTTGCGATTCAAACCAGTTGGAGTTGATGCAGTCATAGTTGGAAAGCATTTCCACACGGATGGGGATGTCATCCGTATGCCTTACCAATTCCTTCACCACGTCCGAATCGTTGCGGCTGTAAATCTCGTCACGGATTTCATCTTCGTATTCATCGAAGAAGTCATCGACCGCTTCCCCGTCAAAGTCATGGAATACGGCACATTCCTCTTTCAGTTTCGCAATAATCTCACGGACAGCTTCCCATTCGGCATCGCTGTACCACTCGTCTGCCTTTTCCCACAAATGTTCGCGGCTCTTGCTGTCAAGGCATTTTTGAATCAGTCCGCAATGATTGTCAAGATTGTCATTGTAGTCCGTCCATATTAGTGTATAGGCCGGTTCCATCAGGGATTTGATGAAATCCAATGTCAATGTTTTCTGTTCATCCATTTCTGTTACCTGTGTACGGCAGGATTCCTTTTCCCGTACATACCGTTATAAATGACGGAAGCGGCCTTCAAGCCGCCTCCGTGTTGTTACCTAACCATACAGTTCCTTCACGATCTTGTCATATATTTCCTTTGCCATTTCCGTATTCCGGTTGAAGTGGAAATAAGCCGTGTATCTGTATCCTGTTCTTGGCACTCCTCCGCACTGCTGTATTGCCCTGTCTATCTCCCAGTCGATATCACCTATGCCAAGAGATATGCTTGTGCCATGCAGCATACACCGTGCGAGTTTCAATGCGGAATCTGTCTTGTCTTCCTTGCGCAACCGGTCGAAAGCCATCAGCGCGATTTGTCTGTTTGAAATCTTTATCTCTTCCATATATTTTGCATCTGTTTGGGTCAGACAATCCCGGTAAGTTGCCTGAATCGCGCAACTATTTCATTGCATTTGCTTTGGGCAAGTTCCTCATATTTTTTGCAAATGGCACAGTATGCCTTCCAAGGTTGGCCTCTAAGCTCGTGCTCGTATGAGGACCTGACCAATTCCGGATATTCTTCAAAAAGTGTCTTGAATGCTTTACGCCATTTGCGCCCTTGCCACAATCCGTTTGCTATCAATGTTATGAATTCAAACATCTGTTCGTCTGTTTTCACATCCAATGCATAAAAATGGTCTGTTGTCGGCCACACGTTGTTGGAATGCTGCCAAGTTTCTATCTGCTTGGTTTTGGCATTGTATGCCATTCTTGTAATTACCTGGTGACTCATATTGATATGTTTTTAGTTCATTACCGTATTGTCTCTTTTCCTGTCACGGCTTGCCAGCATCCCGAAATGGATGCTGAATATGCGCCGGCTGAAGCAGAGCGGCGAGTTGTATTCCACCCGTTGCCACAGGGTAAAGTGGTTGTCGGAGAATGACCATCTGAAATATCCTGACAACGAGCCGAATAGCGGATTGGCATTCCTGTTTATCAGGAACCTGTTCACATCCACGATGTGCCCTGCCGTCAGGAGAATGTTCAGTATCTCCACAAACGCCATTTGCGAATAGGGGTCAACTGGCATTACCGGTCCTTTGAAGTTGATTTCCATCTTGTATATGTTTATATGCTTTAATCGTAATTGTCATCGAATACCTCGAAGCGGGGAATACCCGTGTCGAAATAGTTGCTTGATATGCCCGGATAGTACAGCAGGCTGTCATCCCCGCTGTCCGGGCAAGGCTCATCGTCGATATAGGCCGCATTTCCATAAAGTTCGATATAGTGCGCCACCAGCAGGTGCGGGTCTTCCGTACTGATGTCATGCCCGTAACGGTCACACCAGTCGAAGAAGCAATCCTTGTCGGGTTCCTCCAGCTGTTCCATCGCCTCCCTTATCTCGAAGAAGTTGGGACACAGCCATTCCCGGTTGATGAGCAGGTCCGGGATTTCCTCCCATTTCGTGTACCTGTATTCCGGAGTTTCCTCTTCGGGGAACAGTTCGGAGCAGGTGCACAGGAATTCCCCCATGTCGCCGAAGTCGGACATTTGCAGCAGGTTGTCTTTTTCCTGCCCCATGTCTATGAGATGCTGCGTGGTCACTGCCACTTCTGCCTGATTCAAGTCCATGATATTCTTCATTATAGTTTATGATTCGGAACCGGGGATTTCATTCCACAGGCTCCAAAAAGTCCGCACCCCGGCAGTGCAGGGTTTTTCGGGAAAATACCGGAGCCTCCGGCGAGGATGATTTTCCCGAAAACCGCTTGCGGCATGACCTTGCCCTGCCGGTAAGGGGGCGGGCTACCTTTGCCTGTGGAATGGAATCTGCGGTTTCTCATTTGTTTTTCCATTTTTCAGTTCATGATGCGCTGGCTTCCCCAGCTGATATGTATTTTCCCTTCGCTGTCACGCTCCCTGACCAGCAGGCTCTCGATGACGGACATGGTGACGTCGAACTCCTCGAAGATTTCCGACTGTTCCTTTACTTCGCCCGTCTTGATGAACTCGTTCAGCCGCTCTTTGGTAAGCACCAGCGCCATCAGGTTCTGCTCCACGGAGTCCTTGTAGGTGACATAATGCACGTCCTTCAGCTCTTTGGAGTCGAGACGGATGAAACGGAAGTAGAACTGCTCCATCTTCGGGATGTTCCATTGCAGGGATTCAAGTATCACGTCGTTGCAGGTGGGTATGTTCACCGAACTGCTCAGGCTCTGCTGCGTGCATACCAGTATGCCGTTGATGGTGGAATCGAACTCCGTCACGATGCTTTGCCGTTTCTTGAACGCCACGTCTCCCTTGACCACAAATACGGGACGGTCAGGAAAACATTCGCGGAGACGGCTCTCGTAAAGGTCGAATGCGGCTATGGACGTGCAGCCGACAGCCACCTTGCCGGGTATCTTCCGTACCAGCCTTTCGATGTACCTTGTCTTGTTCGGAATCCCGTCTCCGGAATAGCCCTCTATCAGGTGTGGGACGGAGCAGGCCTTGATGAGCAGCTTGATCTGGCGCATAAGCCGGAGTCCGGCATCCTTCTTTGCATCCCCCGTGCTGTTGTAATACAGTTCGCAGATGCGGCAGAACTCCTCGATGATGACACGGTAAACCTCACGCTCGCCGTCGGACGGGCTGACGGTATGTGTCCGTATCTTGTATTTTTCTCCTGCAAAGTCCCTGAACTTGCGTGTAATGACGGTCTTCCCGATAAGGCCGGCCAGCTCCTCCTTGTTATAGACATCCTGGTTCTGCTTCTCAATGCCGAACACGGTGGATTTCCCCGGACAGTGGCAGGCACGGAAAAGCACATGCCCCCTGAAAGCGGGGAACGGCTCACCATAGTGCGGATTGTTATCTTCCTCTATCTCCTTGTCCCTGTTCTCGTGGTACACCCGACTGCTCCAACAGACCATGTTTATGGAATTGTTATACAACAGCTCAAACTGGCTGTACAGTTCGGCGATGTTGTTGCGTGTGGTCGTACCGGTGTCGAGTATCTTGTATTTGAGGCGGCGGAAGAGACCGAGGATATGCCTTGTACGTTGTGACGACGGGTTGGTTATCTCGTCCGACTCGTCGAAAACAAGGCACAGTTTTCTTGAACTGCGTTTGACAAACCTTGCCATGCCCCGTTTCAGCTTGCCGAGCATGGAGGTGGATAGGACGATGAACACGCCTTCCGGCACAGTTTCCAGGTCGGCATTGTTCCTTGCCACCCGGAACTGTTCCCTGTTTATCGAGAGGAAGGGTATCCATGTCATATTGGTGGCGATGGCAGGAGCCAGTATGATGACATTCCGTACTTTGCGGAATTTGAGCAGGTATTTGGCACGATGGTACACGGCGGCTGTCTTGCCCGAGCCTTGCTGCCAGTTCAGCAGCGCGTGGCGTTTCTGCAAGACAAGGTTCAGGTCGTGTTTCTGGAGCGTGGTAAACTCGCAGGTCTCGCCGTCCTTGTTGATGAATGCACACCGGTCCAGGTATTCTTTCAGCCTGTCATCTTCCTCCATTTCCGGGAACTGCCGGTTCTGCATTTCATATTCTCTCCGTTTGCGTCGTATCAGTTTCTCCGCCGCACGGATTTGACGCATGTTCTTTTCTGTCGGCACTTCCGGTATGGGCAGTTCAGTACGTTCCAGCACGAGGTCGTTGATACTTGCCGCCTTGTGCGGAACTTTGTCAAGGAGTCGCGGAGCATATTGTTTCAGTTTGAAGCCGTATGAGGTCTTCACCAATGCCACTTCCTTGCGAGGTACGGTATTTTGCGAGGTGATGTACCTGCGGATGACGGCAAGCACTTTCTTCGGGGTCAGCTTGTTCTTCTCCCATTGCTCCACCTGCTCCCGCGTGGCGTTCTCAGGCGGTTTCTGGTTACGGAACTTCGTGACCAACGCTTCCGCCTTGTCTATATGTTTGTTCAACTTGGCGTGCGCCTTCAGCTCGTACATGTACTTGGCAAGTTTGTACTCGAACAGCTCAAGTTCTTCCTTGTCGATCCGGTTGGTTTCGCGCATCAGGTCGAAACGCAACCGGTGTTTCATCGCCCTTGCCTCGCCGATGCGCTTTTTCAGCTCGTCCGCCGTTATGAATTCTTCCGCGTTGTAAGCCTGCATCTTGATGTGGCCCGATTTACGGAGAAATACCATGATTTTCGTATTGAAGTCATGGACTCCGACTGCGGCAAAGGCTGACGGGCCCAACTTCGTCTGACCGACAAATGAGAATCTGCCGTTTATACCGGCTATCCGTGTCTTCTCCCAGAACCCGCTCTGCATGAAGGAACAGGGCACGATGACCATCAGGATTCCTGCCGGATTGAGCACATCGTAAGCCTTGTCCATATAGTATTCCTGCGACAGTTTGTAGTCGAACTTCAAGTTAAAAGGAGGATTGCCGATGATAACATCGAAACGTTGTTCCGGATAGTATTGCCGGATGTCGCATTTCTCGATATGGGCTTCCGGGTAGAGGTATCGTGCGACAGACACGGCCTTGCCGTCTATGTCGAAGCCGTAGGCATTATGCGGGTTGGGCAGATGGTTGAAGAAATTGCCCATACCGCAACACATGTCAAGAACCATTTCGGATGAGACAGGACACAGCATATCCACCATGTCCCGGCATATTTCATGCGGGGTGAAGAACTGTCCCATCTCGAACTCCTTCTTCGCTTCGGCATACTCGTGGTAGCTGGCAAAGTCGGACTGTTTGAGGTTGTGCAGCCCTCCGATACCGGTATAGCAGTTGTAGATGCTCTCCGCCGGAATGAGGTCCTTGCCGGAGTCTATGGCGAAAAGTATCTTCTCGTTGACTTCGGCACGCATACCTTGCGGTATCTGTTGGGGGATGATGGCATACATGACTTTATCTGTTTATCGTTAAAAATGAAAACACCCCGCAAGGATTGCCTTACGGGGTGCTGTGTAAATCTTATCATGGTCAGTTTTCTCTTAGGGTGATTTCATCCAGATGCAGACGCTTGAAACAACTTTCGGCTGCCGCACTGTCCTTGAACCGGACATCGATACGTCCGTTCTTGTAGAATCGGATTTGCTCGGCATTGGTGGTCGTAAGGTCGTACCAGTCTGTGACAGAAATGTCGTTGTCATCAAAACGGATAATCATCTTTGAATTTCCATTCAGTATGTCATCCGCACCGTAGGCAATGCCGGCACACAGGGTTTCCAGTTCTCCGCCGTAGTTGTAGGAGATTCTGTTCCTTTGGTTGTATTGCATGGAAAAATCGTCGAAACGGATGATTTCGGGAAAGATTATCTTGTCCTTCTTCAACTCCGTCTTGACTTTGCTCCAGTATGCCGGTCTGACAACTTTGCTCAGGCGTGCGAGCAGTTCTTCCACGGCCATTTCCCGGAAACTCTTGCCGCCCAAGTGTTCGATGACTACATCTACATATGTGTCATAAACAGGACGGAAGCCCATCGGAAGTTTTTTTTCGTCTATTTTATACTCAGGAACCGACACTTTGTAAGTCCTGTTGAAATAAGAAATGATGCGGTTCGCAAAATTCGCGTTGGCGTTTCGGTTCTTATCCACCAGATCGTTAATCAGATCAAACGGTTTGAACTCGTTGTGTGAATAGTCTTCCCTGTCGTTATGGTAAGTGTAGAAATCACGCATGGAAACCTTGCCGTTTTCTTCGTAATGGAACTTACGTTCGGCTTGGTATTGTTCGGCTTCTTCCTTGAAGACGGCGTACCAGCGGTCAATCTGGTCGAGTGTCTTGTAAAGCAGGTTTTGCTGCGTCTGGCAATAGACACGGTCCTGTTCCGTAATCTTGTCCTCGTTTCTCACTTGTACGCTCAGAATGCCTTGAAGCAGGTCGGGAGCGTTGCCGGCCTTGGGTGCTGTTGTCGTTTGCATATCTGTTAGGGTTAAATGTTAAAAATTATCCGGTTTAATCCGGTAGAAATAAGTGATGTGCTTTTCCATGTCCTTGACTATCTTGACCTGCTCGGGATGGAAGTTGAGCCTCCTCGTTTCGATCGGGGCATTAAACGTTTCCCATTCGGCGGAAGGTAAGAACACATATTCCCGACGGAAACACCATAACACGATTTGATTATCCCAATTTCCCTTGAACACCGTTCCTTCGTAGTCCTTCAGGAACTGCCGGAACTCGGCTTCGTCCCGAAAAGCGATGTCAAAGCCTTGATAGAGATTGCCGTTTTCCGATTCCTCCCTTTTGTGTAGGTAGAACTTCCGGTAGGTCTCGGTCGTGAAATCTCCATACCTGGGATTGGGTTCGGCATAAAACCATAACGGTACCTTAGCCAGAAATGACACCGAACCGTTGGCGCAAGCACCGCAATGCCCCCAGTCCTTGAACACCCCTTCCGTCCATTTCAGGAATTTCAGTTCCTCCGGATTCACGGAATGGAATGCGCCTCCGCTGACACTCAGACGAATATTGCCGTCCTCTTCCCACACGAAAGGCACATACGGCTGTTCGCATACGGAAAGATATCCTTCTTTTGCACTCCTGCTGTCAATAAGGGCGTTTCCGTAATAATCCCCGTGTTCGGTTACATATACCAGCCTGTCGCCGATTTGAGGTGTAATTTCGGAGCGTGTCCGCTCAATGAGTTCAACATAATTGTTGGCCATATCCACATCTTTCTGTGTCAGCCAATGCTGGTGGTCGTATGAAACATTCCGCTCTCTGAGTGTTTCGATACTGTACTTTTCTTTTGTTACCTGCTGTGACATAACAATTTATTTTTAGTGATCCGGCTTTTCGGGGCCGGAGTTCCCGTAACTACAGGCTTTAAAAGGTCGTGTTCCGTACATGCAAGGTTGGCGGGAAAAATACCGCAAGCCCTCCGGGCGAGGATGATTTTTCCACGACACCCGGAGGGCTTGACCTTGCTTGTACGAACAGGACACGGGTTACCTTTGCCTGTGAGTTACGGGGATTCGGCTACGGTATGGCTGTCATGTCCGCTGTATATGTTTCTTGAAATGACCGTGATATTTTATGCCCGAAAATTACCGGCAATCACGAAAAAATGCTACCTTTGCATCAAGAAAAAAGAGTTATTTGAAAGCATGAGGAATATAGTGATTCTAAACAGCTTGGAATTTTCTTATCCGTTGCCCGTTCTCATGCGAGTTTTCTACAAAGCGTTGATAATCAAATAAGATACTTCAGATTACAACAAATATACGGAATATTAATGAAGAATGAAGAATGAAGGATGAAGAATTTGTTGTGCAGTGTGCGGATGCAGTACGGATGAATCCTTCATTCTTCATTCTTTACCCTTAATTATCTTAAAAACATGTATCTATTTCGGAATAAATTCGTAGCTTTGCTATTAGTAATAACCCCCAAATCCTTTTGGCCAATGAAAAAGTTATCCTCTCTTTTTTCTTTATTTCTGTTAATCCCGCTTTTTGCTGTCGCTTCGGAAGTGGGTGACCGTACAATACCTGCAGAAGTGGCGCAACTCGCTGACAGTTTGAAACAAAAGTTTGCACCGGACAAGCGCGTGGCTTTGTTCGATGTGGATTACTCTTTCTCCGGAAAG
>ENA-OPCU01000241-OPCU01000241.1-human-gut-metagenome-genome-assembly--contig:-NODE-241-length-22631-cov-2.867337_pt1 | contig 22631 bp, 30 predicted proteins | sample MGYA00241255_ERZ501490 | MGnify/ENA primary metagenome ERZ501490 (study PRJEB25962, sample SAMEA2042627) | human gut metagenome | biome: human gut; feature: human-associated habitat; material: faeces... | reverse complement strand
TTGCCGGTTATTTGGGTTACGTTACCCCAAGCGTCGTAGTAATAGTTTGCAACTATATCTCCGTTTTTATCGGCTATTGCGACTATATCGTTTTGAACATTCTTTATGTAGTAATATTCTTCGCCGTTATAAATGAAACCGAAAGCATCGCCGTTATTATCATACATAAAGATAAGCGTTTCGTCGCCCGTCTTTTGACCTGCCAATATACTTCCGTTATAGAAATATTCGGTCTTTACGCCATTTACGGTTTTGCTTACTCTGGTTAATAAAGATGTTACGTATCAGCACAAATATAGTTAATATATATCTAAAATATCCCGACACGTAACAAAAATTGCAGGATGCTATACTGAAATTGTCATTTTATGTTTTTATGCTTGATTGATTCCGCATTATATACCGCCCAATAACTCTTTATTCCGTTTGACTGTGCTAAAAACTTCGCTATTTGTTGTTACAACAAGCAAGATACATATCAATCACGTAATGCTCAAATTTTTCGTTGTATTTGCTTGCTTCCCACCCAACCGGGATATAATTCAGCCAATAATCATGACCACGGAAAGGAATTAAATCGTTTCCGGGAAGATTTCCGAGAAACATAAGATTATTTTTCGGAATAGCCTTGTCAGATTCCGAAATCAGTAAAATTCCATCAGGCGATTCTTCGGGGGATAAATCCAAGTCGTATGAGGTTGGAAGTATACCAAAGCTTGACAATTTATCTAAAGACGGAACATTGTCGCCAATCCATTTGTAAACCTGAACAACAGGAACAATGTGTCCGGGCCACCAAGAATACTCTGATACTTTCCTGAAAACGGTATATTTCTCATAGAAGCCTTTTTCTTTGCTGTAATTGCCGGAAAAACGGTATGCATAAACATCTCCAAGATGCCATTTGCACCGGTAAAGTCTATATTTGTACACCTTTTTTTCAGGGGGTTGAGGGGACTCTAGTTTTTCTTTCAGCGTATCAAGAGTTTTTATCCACGAAGTCAGCTGCCTTTCACTGGATTCTTTCCATCGCTGGAATTCTTTGTCTTGTGAAAGAAAATACAACGCTTTTTCTTTTACCTTTGGAAGCAGTCTTCCGTAATTCCATTGCGTGTCTGCTAAGGCAAACCAAAATAACGGTTCTTCCTCAACATCTCCCATAATATCACGGTTGCTGTTAATCAGTTCTTGTGTTGCCTCATCATTTGTTTTTCCGCGCTTTAGTTTGTCTATATAATCGCCGCGAATATCGCAAGCAGAATCATTTGAATACAGACCGGTGCCCCAAGTACCCATTTTATCACCGTCCCATCAAATTTAATAACTCATCTTCTGCAACACCTTCAAAGATGCTAATAACATTATCAATTCTACCTGTAAAACCAGCAACATTTCCCACTGCAATTTCTCTTCTAGCATTGAGTAAATTATCAAGTGTATATGCAGAAATTAGAATCTGCTCCATTGCACGAGCTTCCGTTATAGAAATATTCGGTCTTTACGCCGTTTACGGTTTAGCTTACTCTGGTTAATAAAGGTGTTACGTATCAGCATAATTGTAGTTAATATATATCTAAAATGTCCAGACACGTAACAAGGTTGAAAAACGTTGCCAAACTATGGCTTTTGCAATACTATTTCAGTACCGTTTACAGTTAAGCTGTATGACGAATCGAAGTTGGGAATATGAGCGTAGTAAGTAGTATACGTCTGTCCGAGAGAATCTTCGCCACTTATAAGAGGTTCAAATTCGCTATTGTACTTATCGGAAATAATCAAGTCTTTGTCGGTTTTATTAAGGATAGTTATAAAATAATCTTTTGTGCCTTTGCTCTGGTAAACATCTAATAAACAGAAATCATAATTTTGTACAATTATTCTTTTTGCATTGATATTTTTACTTGCTTTCCATCCGTCGGCGGTTTTGGGTATAAATGCATACGTTACCTTGTATTTGTCTTTTTGACTGCCGACAACAAAATCGCAATTGTCTCCTTCTACAACAAGTTTCATGTCAGATTTGCCATAAACATAATGATAAGCCGAGTCGAGAGATTTAAATGTTATAAAACTGTTTTCAAACGGTATAAACGATAAAACCGTCGGCAATAATCCCGACAAACATAAAAAAACAATATACAGAGTTTTATTATGAGAGTATTTAGATCTTTTTATCAATATATAAGAACATATTAAAAATATACATCCGATTAGCAGTCTGATAAAGCTATACATTTTTATAATACCTCTCCTAAGTACAAAACAGACTTTAACTGTTTTTGTTTAAGAGTTTTGACTTGATGTGCTTTAATTTGGTACAGATTATCTCAATTCAATTAGGTATTTCTGCTTTTGCTATCAAATAGCTATCACTTGGATGCTATCAAACTGTTATATTACCAACCATTTTCCTGCCTCTTTCCTTCTATATCTAAATATCGTTTGGCATCTGAATAATCTATAATTTCAGGATCAAATATTCCGTACACCGCCATACCGGAATACACATTTCCAATAGGCAATACTGTCCCTGTGTAGCCATGTGTATGAAGCATGTCATTTAGTAAATCCATAGCCCCATGAAACTGGATTGAATATATTTGTATAAAATCTTCTTCAGTAGCACATCCTTGTGTTAATAACAGTTCAATTAAATCATCAATAATTTCTGAAAATCTAAATTCGTCCATGTGGTCACATCCTTTATTTGGGCTATATATTGTATTTTGCATAGTGGTATGTTTTTATAATAACCATTATGACTTCCTTATATTGTTGACGAATGTTATTATATCCGTCCATTCAGATCCCAGGGCTTTTTCTGTAATATCTATTACAGGCTGGGAAATGCTCAGATTTCCTTCAAAATGATTAAACCCATTAATTAGAGTCTTTTTTGAAGTGAGCCTAACTCTTTTTCTAATACTATCAGTATCATTCGATTAGTATATATGCGAATTGGTGTTTTTGCGCCTGCGTCCGTTTTCAGTTTGACTGTATTCTCACTATTTTACCGTCAAACAGTTCTTCGAACTGCTCGATTGTGCCGATATAGTTTATAAATTATTAAACTTGCTTTCTGCCATTTTAAATACATCGTTGCTTTTAAGAAAAATACATATAAGCAATAATTCTATAAAAACAGACACGACAAATAATAATTTAACTGTAAATTCTTTGGCAGAGGTTCCATATAAAACATTTTTGTTTTTATCAATAATTTTATATCGCCCGAAATTATTTTTTAAAAAATATTCATTGTCAGATGTCACGAAATGTTTTTTTGACTTCTCTATATCGGTATATGTTTTTGAATTAACATCTTCACTTTTTTTAATTACATTACCTTTCAAATCAATTTCATACACGAATTCTGCCGTAGATAATACAATGGTATCATCGGTTACAGTAAAAGCATATGACCGCGAAGTTTGAGGATTTATCTCTAAAATCTTCTCTGTTCCGCTATAAACCTCTATTGCATTATCTCTTCCTACGTATAATAATTTTTGACTGTCAAGGGCAAATCCGCAAAAAGAGAAAGTGTGAAAAGCGCCAAGAAAAACTGAAAGAACAGTTAGGAAACCAAATAATACGAAGCAAAAAATAAGTTTAATATTCTTCACATTCATCACCATTCCATTATCCTATTGTAAACATTATTCATTTCATCGTAAATATTAAATCCATACACCCACGAATAACCTATCTCTCCATGTATTTCTGCCTGAATGCATGAAACGCCAAAACCAGTAGAAATAGTTGTCCCTTGATAAACATCGTTAGTTGTTGAATCGGGAAAGACTACATATTCCAGTCCTAAAGATGCTCCTATATCTATACTACCACCAATTTGTGCCGAAGTCCCTTTTTGATGATAAATTGTCGGGGCGTTAGTTTTGCTTTTATATTTAGAAAGTGAGGCAGATGGTGTTCCTCCTCCGGTATTAGCCGATACAATAATGCCAACATTTACTTTTCTATCTTTCGTCACACAGAACCGCCCACCGTGTTAATTTTTCTGTTATTTTATTCGTTAAGGGTGATCAACGATATTAGCATAATCGCTATAAACAATAACATTTGCGTAATATAATGCTTGGCGTTCGTAATAATTATTCAAAATATCATCCGCATAACACCATTCATCATGATGTTTTATCCATTGAAAATAATGAGTTAATTCATGAGTTATTGATACAAGAATTACAGCTAATGCATCATCTTTGCCACTCCTATTTAGCAAATCATAATAGTCGCCAACAGCAACTCTGATAAAAGGTTCGTTCTTTATATCAAATGGGCCAAAAAAAGAAGCACTGGCTTTCTCTCCGGCACAGCTTATAATTTCACAACTGGATTTTAAATATATTGGCACTCGAATTGGGAAGTAGTATTGCGTACGTAGCCAATTAACATATTGCTTACATGCACGTTTCACTTCAGGGTCTACATTCTTATCAAATTTCAGTCGAATTCCGGGTCTTGATTTTTCGCAAATATATTCATTCCAATTGTTTGACGTCCATAATTTTCTCATTATTTATCAAGATAATTCTTATAATATATTCCGAGAATTATTACTATTATAATAACAACAGGTGACACAAACAAGCCTATTGTCAAAACCTTTTAAAAAGCCATCGGCATACTCAAACTTGCAAAAGAAAGGATTAAAAATATAACATTCGGTATCATAGAAAAAGTATATATACGGTCTAATTTATCATACAATTTGGGGTCGGGAGCATTACTTCTCATCCACGCACGAAAACTGTTTTGCAAGTTTTGTCTGCCTGTAGATTGTTGCAAAAGCTCGCCTCTTTTTTCTCTGACACCCTCTGGGGTTGTTCCACCGGCTTTACATACCGATTTCCATAATATTTTGCGACTTAATGAAGTTATCACCTGCATAACAATAAAAAATACAAGATAAAAAATTACTCTGTTTTCAATATTCATAATTATTCCTCCAAACTAATCTCCTACATAGCCTAATTTTGAGGCCATTTTCAATACTTCGCTTTCTCTGTCTACTGTTGATATAGCATAGAATAATGTGTTATCGCCGTCGGTTATACGCTCAAGCTGCCTGCCGCACCACTCAAACGACTTGCTGCCGAAAGTGATGGGATTGCCGATTTCGTTATAGGTCACAGCCTGTCCGTTAAAGTATGTGTTACGTACATTTCCAAACACTTATGTTTTTAGTTTGACTGTTTTCTCACTATTATACCGTCAAACAGCTCTTCAAACTGTTCGATTGTGCCATTTGTTAAAAGGTCTTTTTGGCATATAATTTGCGAAAAATTTCCCGAGTCACGAAAAATCAACACGTAATACTCTCCGAAGTCGCGCACTCCCTTTACCCCCTCAAGGGCTTGGGTTACGGTTCCTTTATCGGTAACATAAAAAACCATACCGTCTTTTATATATATTTGCTTTGCGAGCGAGTTGCTTTTTTGCCACTTGAAAATGGGATACGGTAAGAAAATTATACATACCGCAAAAATTACGATTGCCGAAACAGCTGTAATGGCGCTGATTTGTTTCCCGAACCAAAAATTAGCGTAAAACAAGCCTGACACGCACATACTAAACAACAATGCCAAAAATATCCGTGTAAGTCTTATACTTCTTCTTTGATAGTATTTTAGAGCATTCGCTGTTAAATAACCCGTAAATTCAATCATTGTCAATTCCTCCGTTGATTATGGTCTGACATTCTCACTATTTTACCGTCAAACAATTCTTCGAACTGCTCGATTGTGCCATTTGTTAAAAGGTCTTTTTGGCATATAATTTGCGAAAAATCTCCCGAGTCACGAAAAATCAACACGTAATACTCGCCGAAGTCGCGCACTCCCTTTATTCCCTCCATGGCAATGTTACTATGGCAGTAACATAATAAGATTTCATAACAGTTTTAGTTATTCCTGTTCCATTATTTTTTTTGCTATAGAGACACATTCATCTACGCTTTTAGTAAAAGTCATTCCGAATGCTTTCGAGAAAACCTCGAAGATTACCATACCGTTTTGTTCTATGCTATGTTGAAATTTTAATAAAATTTCCCTACTCTCAATATCATATTCATCCGGCGGAGCATGGTCCAACAAGTCTATTGGGTCCCACTTGTCAATTACTTTTTTTATAATCTCAAAATTCATTTTATTTCCCATAGAATTGTCTAATAATTTCTTTCATAGCGGCATCAAAAAACTTTGATGAATAGGCTGTTACCACCTCACCAGCCTTGTTAAGAACAACTATGGTCTGACATTCTCACTATTTTACCGTCAAACAGTTCTTCGAACTGCTCGATTGTGCCATTTGTTAAAAGGTCTTTTTCGCATATAAAGTACCCGGAAATAATCACACATATTCCCGGAAGGGTCATCGCATAGTAATCGCCGAAATCCTTTACCTTTTTTATGGCACAAATTTGTGCACTGCGTGTTCTTCCTTCACAGCTAACCGCACTAACCAAACCGTTATTTATGTATATTCGCTGTGTTACATCACCTTTTGCAAATATCAAAATTAGGTACGGTGAAAAAATTGCAGTAAGCACACATAACGAAGCCATGAAAAGTATATATTCTAAATCCACGCTGCCTATTGAATTGAATACAAAAAGCATAATAGGCATTCCAATGCCAAATGCTATTAGGAGCAATATTTGGAAAGTTTTTATCATAGTTTTTTTGTAGTATTTAAAAGCATTTCCCGTTAAACGACCTGTAAATTCAATCATTATAAAACCTCTCTTTTAAATATTGTTTGTACGGCGTGCATAAATTTTTATTATCTCTGCTCTGAAATGTTTGAGGACAATCGGTATTTGTAATCGGCAAAATGATACAGTTATTTTGCGCACTTTTTAGCTTTTGAAAATTCACGCGTTAACCCATATACCACCGCGCCCACAACCAACATCGCAAATGTAATTTCAAGGACAGTTCCCGACTTTTGAGCCTTGCTGACATCGTATATCATTGTTTCCTGCCCGTCGGGGGCTGTTATGATTATTTGCGAATAACCAGTTGCAACAATATTGAGTAAGCCCATATTGCTTTTCATTGTATATGTATTACCGTTTTGTGTTCTTTCTTTTGCAAACACATATTTGTTCCAATACGAATTGTTGGCTTCGGTATCGTCTATGACTTTTAATTCTTTGATATTGCCCGCTGAATCAACCAAAGCCGCAATATCGCTGCGAACAAAATAAATTATCAAATCAGAACCGTCCCATTGCAAGCCGTAAGACCCCGGATTATTAAAAGCATATCCATATTGAAATTTTCCGGTTGCATCATACACATATATGTATTGGTTACCGTAAGTAGCGGAGCCAACTGCTACCAATCCGCTCTCACTTACATCAAAACACGAAATTATATATTTTTTCGGTTCTTCATACGTCAGCGATATGGCATTGCCGGATAAAAAATACTGTTGCTTTTTTTCGTCAGGTTCGCTTGTTGAAAAACCCGTATTCATGGCAAATGAGCATATATTGAGACTTAAAACAATCAAAGAAATGATAGGTAAAATAAATATAACCCTTCTGCGTTTCATAAAACATTTCTCCTGCCATTGCAATATTTTAATGTACACGGCACCGATAATAATGCCGCTTTAACGCTTTTTCTTTGCAATATATGCCATAACAATTAGTACAATAAAAAATACTCCACCGGATACATATGTTGCAATACGGCTGATTTTACATAAAAGAGTATCGTATGGTCTATATTCTTCTAAAAGTCTGGTTACAATCAACATAATCATTGGAATTATTTCACAACCAATAACTATTCGCCCCGTTTATTTGTTTTGTATTTTATTAAATAGATAGTGAGTGCGGTGATTATAAACAATATTAAAGAAATATATGACGGTGTGTCTAAAGAGTTAATTATAGAGAACAATATACAAACCCCTTTTGGTAACCGAATTACCTTATTGCCGCAATAAGTAAAGTATCGAAAATATGAAAAACGGACAATATCATAGATATTATCCGTGCGTAAATTTAAAGTTTTTTAATTTGCCGCACGTTTTTTATCAAGCCGTGAAATTTTACCGCATGGGGCTTGCACTCCCGTTCAGCTGTATTTTAAACGTTGTTTGCCGTAACGTTATGTTTTCATATTAACATTAACAGAATGTATAAAAAAAGTCAACAAAAAAGCAGACGATATGTGCCGATTTTTGGTTACAGTACTTTTATTCGCTGCCGGAGACGATATTTAACCTTAAATAAATATCACCAAAAAATCGGCCGCGATTTTTCACGGTGCGTTTTGTATTAAGAGTGAGCTGCACGGCAATAATCCTAATGACAATAGTTATAGGAGAGAGCGCCATGCAGTACAGCAAGGTTGAGATTTGCGGTGTCGATACTTCTAAGCTCAGGGTCCTTAAGGAAAAGGAAAAGCTTGAGCTTCTCAAGAAAATCAGGGAAGGTGATAAGTCTGCGCGTGAAAAACTGATAAACGGCAATTTGCGCCTTGTGTTAAGTGTGATACAGCGTTTTACAAACCGCGGAGAAAACCTTGACGACCTTTTTCAGGTCGGCGTAATAGGACTTATAAAGGCGATCGATAACTTCGACGTGTCGTTAAAAGTGCGCTTTTCCACTTATGCGGTTCCCATGATCATCGGTGAAATACGGCGATACCTCAGAGACAACAACACAGTGCGCGTCAGCCGCTCTGTAAGAGATACGGCATACCACGCCCTCGGGGCAAAAGAAAAATTACAGGCAAAGCTTGGCAGAGACCCGACGGTTGACGAAATAGCAAAAGAGCTTGGCACGAGCCGTTCTGACGTAGTATTGGCACTTGAGGCGATAGTGGAGCCGGTTTCGCTCTTTGAGCCTGTATACTCTGACGGCGGAGACACCATATATGTTATGGATCAGGTCGGAGGAAGTGAGACGGATACCGATTGGCTTGACGAAATATCCATTAAGGAGAGCATAAAGGAATTGTCACCGCGCGAAAAAAAGATACTGGCACTTAGATTTATGCAGGGGAAAACGCAAATGGAGGTGGCGTCTGAAATCGGTATTTCACAGGCGCAGGTATCAAGGCTTGAGAAGGGGGCTATCAGGAAAATCAAAGAATAGTGTTATTTTTTCGCTCTTTGCGTCATACGTATTTACGGCGGAGGTGTTTTTATGGTTTGCAGTGTGCAGGATTTGAGAGAACGTGAAATTATAAATTTAAAGGACGGTGCAAGGCTCGGCTCTGTCTGTGACGTTGAGATTGATACCCTGAGCGGCTCAATCGTTTCAATAGTCATATACGGCAAGGGCAGATTTCCGTTTAAGAGCGGCAAGCCGAAGGACATCAAAATAAAATGGGACGAAATAGAGGTCATAGGCGACGACACCATACTTGTAAATTTTGACTGTCCTGAAGAGCTTATGCCGCAAAAGCCGAAAAATCCCATAGATACGCTTTTCAGACTTTGAATTTGAGGGGATATTATCATATAACGCAAAAGGGACTGTAATTGCTTTATGCTTTACAGTCCCTTTTGTGTTTGAATATGGGTTATTATTTTGTTGTTGCACGGTGCTCTTTAAGTATTTCCGCAAGGCACAAAAGGCTCTCTGCAATAATGCCGGCCGCTATACCCGATGCGGCGGAGTACACTTTAAAGACAAGCATAATGATTGCCGTCAAAAGTGATACCGCGCAAACGAGCCGACATATTCTGCGATAAGCCGTCATTCTGCTGTCCTCATATCCCGTTCCTGTCGGAGCAAGAATAAAAAGAACTACAGTACCCGCCGCAAGCAGCATGAAAAAAGAAGCCTTTTGTACGGCGGTCATTTTTACCGCAATTATGAACGCCGTTATTATTGCGAGAGACGTTATCTGGCATTTTAGTTCCGTATCCATGTGAAAGCCTCCGCCGAAAAGACGCAGCAAAAGAAAGGATATAAAAAATGCGAGCGCTCCCGGTAAAATCCTTAAGACCGTGCCGAGAATGACCGAAACAAGCAAAAACTCTATTATATTGAGCAGCCAAAAGATGCCGTATCCGCAGACATCGACATCCTCGGCCTCAATAATTTTTTTGCTTTTCAGCCATTTTGCGATCTGTTCCGATAAAGAACCGATCATTTACCGAGCTTTGAGAATTTCTCAAGACCTTCGGGTTTTTTCGGCTGATACATAAATGTGGTAGCCGCCGAATTGGCACTGCCCTTAACCGATGCCGTGATGAGAGCTTTGGCGAAGCTCTTCATGGTTTTTCCTGTCTTTTTCATTTGGTACTTCCTCCCTGTGTTTTTTTTGGATTGAGGTGTTGACCCTCTTTCCAAACACGATTATATGTGCTATAATAACACAAGTCAATGCAAATTGCTAAAGTGTTAAATCGTTGAAACTAAAATGCTTAAAATTAAAGTGAAAGGGTAAATTACACTAAAAAGAGGGGCTAAACAATGAATATTGACTACAAAGCAGCGGGAAAAATGATGGGTTCTTATCGCAGAAAGGAGAAGATCAGCCAAAAAGAACTTGCTAAAGCTGTGGGGATAAGTAACAACTATTTATCTAATATCAAAAACGGGTATACCATACCGAGCTTGGAAACCTTTACGGAGCTAAGCGTTACATTGGGCAAAACGCCCGACTTTTTCCTGCTCGGACACATCAGAGAAGATATTGTCGGAAATATCGAAGATTCTCTAAAGCTTTGCTCAAAGGAAAGGCTAAACCTTATCTATAAGATTGTCGAACTTCTTAAAGATTGAAATTAATCGGATTATGTAATATAATACAATATCGGTAAAGGCAAAGCGATATACCTTATTTTTTATTCGGAGGGGGAGCTAAATGAATATTGCAATATGCGACGACGAGCAGATTTATGCGGACGAGATAAAAAAGCACGTCGAATGTTATTTTACGCGCAGAGAGGTTCCGCACAAAATATATGTGTTTACCGACGGGCAAGCGGCTGCTCGGAGCGAAGTGAAATTCGACATTGCCTTTCTTGATATAGAGATAGGGCCTGTCAGCGGGCTCGATGTGGGAAAGGCGATGCGAAAAAACAATCCGAATATCGTTTTTATAGTTGTTACGGCGTTTTCAAAGTATCTCGACGACGCGTTGGATTTAAAGGTTCTGCGATTTCTCGAAAAGCCGATAAACAGCGAAAGGCTATATGCCGGTATAGACCGTGCCATAGACACTTTAAACGATACCACGGTAGGCTTTTACCTGCGTGACGGCGATATGGACTATAAAAAGGTATTGCTTTGCGACCTTATTATGATAGAAACGGACAGGCGCAGAACAAAGGTCTATACCGATGCGGAAGTTTTCCGCACAAAGAAAACGCTTTCCGAGTGGCAAAGAGAGCTGACCGAGCCGTTCTTTATGATGCCGCATAACAGCTTTATCATAAATATGAATAAAATAGTAAAATTCTCAAGAACGGAAATCGAACTTGAGGGCGGCAAAAAGCATTATATCGTGTCGGTGGCACCCAAGCGTCAGGCGGAGACAAAGCGTATACTTATGAGTTATTTTGAAAGCAGGCGATGAACTATGCTCGGCGAGGTCACAACCGTATATGTTTTTCTGATAGAGCTCGGTTCTCTTCTTTTGTATTGCTACCGAGTGTTCGGAGTAAGACGTCGGATACCCTCGACGCTGCTTATGGGCATAGCCTGTTTTGCCGTTTATTATGCCGTAAATAAGCTTGCCGATAACAATGTGGCGGTAAATATTATCTTTGGCTTCTTGGTAAATTACGTGATATTGAAGCTCGGCTTCAAGGCGAATGTCAAGACGGCGGTTTTTCACAGCGTCTTGCTTGCCGGCGTACTTACGGCAACGGAATTTATAGGTATACTGTTGATTTCGGGCTTCTTCGGCATAAATATAGCCGATTACAGGTCAAACGATGTGCTGTATGCCATGGCGGCGGTAATCGCCAAAACATTGTACCTTATTTCCTGCCTTGTGATTTCCAATTTCACCTCGCGTGAAAAACAGCATATAGACCACGGCCATTCCTGGTATCTGTTGATTTCTCCTTTTTCAAGTGTGTATATCATAGTTCTTATAGCGAAATTGTCACTGCTCGTTGACATAAGCGGCACTCTTGCTTATGCCTGTATAGGCGGCAGTGTTTTGCTCTTCATATCTGATATAATGGTATTTGCGGTATACGAAAATATGCAGCGCAAATCCGAAGAAATAATGAAGGTCAATATGGAACGCCAGAGAGAGGATATAAACAGAGATTATTACGCCGTGCTTGACAAGCAAAATGAGAATATGCATATTATGGTTCACGATATAAAGAATCATCTCGGCGTAATAGAGAGCATAGCGGATAATGACAAGGTTACGGCTTATATAGGTGAGCTTTGCAGTAATATCGGTAAATACTACGCGGTATCACAGCTTACCGGAAATAAGATGCTTGATATTATCATAGGCAAATATACGGCTCTTTGCAGTAAAAACGGCCTTGATTTTAATGCCAAGGCTTTAACCTCGAATCTGTCCTTTGTGCATGACAGCGATATTTCGGCAATGGTGGGCAATCTGCTTGACAACGCTTTTGAGGCGGCGAAGCAAGCAGAAAACGGTAAAATTGAGTTTTCTCTTTATACCATTGACGGTAAGAGCTGCGTGGTCAGCGTCATAAATACAGCCATGACAGCACCAAAATGCGAAAACGAAAATCTTGTGAGCGCCAAGCCGGACGCACAGTCTCACGGATACGGAATAAAAAGTATTAAAAAGACAGCTGAGAAATACGGCGGTAGCTATTCGTGGTTCTATGATGATAAAAACAGGGAATTTCACGCTATGGTTATGCTTCCGATACCGTCTGCAAGCTGTTAAAGTAATCAGCTTTACATATTGTTTTGACAGAAATGACTGTAAAACTCCGATAGGCACTCGGGTGCCGGTCGGAGTTTTTTGTTTTAATGACGCAATACTTGACGCTGTTTATTTTGACATAAAACAACGTTATTGTTATTTATTTGCCTAAAAAGTACGCTTTTGTTCATATTCCGTTCACAAATAGACTGTATTATATTTATCAACAATTGTCTATAAAGGGGAATAGCTTATGGAGAAAAAGAGGCTTGACAAGAAAAAAATAAAAACCGCAAATCAAAATTTCAAAAAGAATTTTTTTGAAACAGATGACGATAATCATCTCAGCGGCTATGAGGTTTTCTATATCTTTATGATATGTAACGTTATAGGCTACTGTGTGGAGATGGTGTTTTGCTATCTGAAGCACGGATATTGGGAGAGTCGCCAGTCTCTTATCTACGGGCCCTTCGGCCTTGCCTACGGTCTCGGAGGCGTGCTTTTGAGCTATCTTCTGTTTAAGGATACAAAAAAGGCTTGGTGGAAAGTATTTATCAAGTCATATATTTGTGGCACCGTTGCCGAATACATCTGCTCTCTCGGTGAAGAGCTGGTGTTCGGTCACGTATCTTGGGATTACAGCAAAATGCCGCTTAATATCAACGGCAGAGTTTGCGCTCTTTATTCGGTGTTCTGGGGGATTATGGGTCTTGTATGGGTTAAACTCATATATCCGCTGTTTATGAAGCTGATACATAAAATACCGCTTAAAATAGGCAAGGTGCTTTTCTGGATAATGTTTATTCTTATTCTTATAGATATTATTCTGTCCTGTGAAGCCGTATCCCGCAGAAATGCTCGTGACAAGGGAGTGGCGCCGCAAAATCGCTTTGAGCAGTTTATGGATAAGCACTATACGGATGAATTTCTCGACAAGGTTTACGCAAATGCCGTTGCAACGTCATGACGATGCCGCGAAGCAAGCACGGTTGCCGATACCCCATTTGCTGCATAGTATATACTGTGCAGCCCGATATTAAGTCTTGAGCAAGCGGCGGCGAGATGCGCACTCCGGAGACATCGCGCAGCATTGTGCTCCGGCTTTTCTAAGAGAGCAATTAAATATAGCTTACACAAACGCCGAAGTGACGGCTGAGCGTTCCTTTTGAACGTATACCGTCTCTTCGGCAATTTTCATATTCCGCAGCGGCAATATATGTAAAGCAATATACATTTACACGTCATCGTTCGTTATATTTAACAAATAAGGATATCTTGTTTTTTACGTGAATTTAACATTATATTGTGGTACTCTTTATATTTTTATGTTAAAATTAGATAAATTTATGATTGGGAGGAAGACAATGGAAAACAAGATGCTTGATGACCCTAACAGGAAATACGTTCCTAAAAAAGAATTTATAACATATTCCGTTTCAGCACTCGGTCAGGGCATGATATATGCGATAATGTCGTCGTACATATCCGATTTCTATTTGAATGTGCTTCGAGTAACCCCTATATTCGTATTGCTTTTAATGTTTTTGGCAAGAATATGGGACGCAATCAATGACCCTCTTATGGGTATGATAATGGACGCCCACGAGCCGAAGCACGGCAAAATGCTGACTTATATTATCGCAACGCCTATTCCGATAGCTTTGCTTACGCTCTCGCTGTTTTACGCTCCCGATATTTCAATGACCGCAAAGATGATATATGCGTCGGTTACGTATGTTTTATGGGGAATGATATACACAATGTCCGATGTCCCGTTCTGGAGTCTCCCGAATGCGATGACTCCGAATCCTTCGGAGCGCGGCAGTATACTGTCAATAGCGAGAACGACCAACGGTATAGGCTCGGCCGTTCCCATGGCCATATTTATGATACTCGGCTTTGTACTGCCGTCTCTTACGGGACTCTCGGGACTTGCGCTTGAAAAGACAAAGTATATGTCGATTGCTTTGGTGGCGTCTATAATAGGTAATTTGCTTTTTGTAATGACGTATTTCAAGGTTAAGGAGCGCGTCAAAATACCCAAGCCGCCGAAGCGTAAAAAGGGTGAGCCGTCCTCTTTAAAGCTCATATTTAAATGCAAACCGCTTATGCTTGTTGTTATAATGGGCATATTGGCGTCGGGCAGATATATGTATCAGGCGGCGGCAATACACGTTGCAAGATATTCGTTCTATATCGGAAAGGATATTACCGGCCTGTCGCCGGAGGAGACTGAGCAGGCTTTACAGTCGAGTATATCGCTTGTAAATACGGTGTTTGCCGTAGCAACGGCTGTCGGTATGTTCGGGGCAATGCTTATAGTTCCGAAGCTTATCAAAAGAGTGTCCTACAAAAAGCTTATAGTCGTTTCCTGCATACTCGGCTTTGTTTCGAGTTTTATCACATTCTTTATAGGCTACAATCATTTCTGGGCGTGTATACCGTTTGTTATTCTTTCTTGCGTTCCGTGCGGAGTTATAAACTGCGTATCTTCCGCAATGGTCGGCGATTGCCTTGACTATATGGAGCTGACCACGGGCCGCAGGCAGAATGGGCTCGGAAATGCCTGCCAGTCCTTTGTAAATAAGCTCGGGAATGCGGTTTCAACAAGCGTCATAGTGCTTATGTACATCCTGACCGAGCTTGACCTTAACAAAATCGGAACCTCTTATACGGTAAATCCGCTCACCATGTCGCACGGCATAAGAGTGGGTATGTTCTCGCTTATTTCGATAGTTCCGGGCATATCGCTTCTTCTTTGTATGATACCGATGTTCTTCTATGACCTCACCGGCGACAAAAAAGAGCGCGTGACAAAAGAGCTCGCCGAGAAGCGCGTAAAAGAGGGTATGGTAATAAGCGAATAATGCCTACTGCCGCTGTAAGCCTTAAAAATGCAAGGAATATCAAACTTTAATTTATTTTTAATAATTTTAATCTTTACAATCCTTCCGAATGTGTTATCCTATAAGAAAAGATTTGACACAATTTTAAAATGTGTTGAAAAAGAATCGGAGGGGTAAATACGAAGGATTATATAAATCGTATATTGCACGGTGAAAACAAGGCGAAAAAATGGGAAATAATATATTGGTGGGTTCTCAGAGCCATTATGGTTGCGGCGTTCATTGATTCGGTTTTTGTGAGAAAGGACGTTCAGCAGAGCTTGCAAACGGCGGCCAATTTGCTGCTTATGTTCCTGTGGGAAATATTTATGATTTTTCCGGAAAAACGGTGGATGCATTATGTTCCGTCGTATATTCAGGACTTTTTGGCGGCAGGGCTGTTTATGGGGTCGTTCGGCGGCGCATATATGGACCTTTATTATAGCTTCCCTGCGTATGACCTTGTAATGCACAGCGTAGGCGGAGTTCTTTGCACATTTGTAGGATACGAAATACTGGTATGTATGCAAAAGCGCGACAAGGTTAAGGTCGATTTGCCGATTGTGATTTTCGGAGCGTTCGGTATATCGTTTTTTGCCGGTACCGCATGGGAACTTTTCGAGTTTGTGTTCGATCAGGTGGCTCCGCAGATAGGCGACGCTCAGCATTGGTCGCTTGCTCTTGCCGAAAAGGCGGCGGAAGAGCACGGCATAGGCCTGCCGAATGTCATAGCCGCAAGAGATCCAATGCGCTATGCACTTATTGATACCATGGAGGATACTGTGTGTAATACGGTAGGTGCTGTTGTGGGCTGGATAATTTTAAAGATTCGCCCGTATCATCACACAGGTAAGCACAATGTAAACGACCTTTTTAATACATATGAGCCTGAAAGCAAAGAAAAAGTGAAAAGCTAAACCAAAAAGGCAAATAAAAAATCCGATACGGCGTATACCGTATCGGATTTTTGCATATCGGGGCTTTGTCGGCACAAAATACTGAATGCAATAAAAAGTGTCGGGGTGCTCATATGAAAAAGCTGTTTAAAATGTCGGCTGTGATTTTGTTTGTACTTATTGTTTTTTCGGCGTGCGGAAGAAACGAAAGCGTCAGCGGAAAAATCACATCATTTCCGCCGTACGGCGAGCGAGTCGTTACAGCGATAGGCGATTCGATAGCCGCAGGCTACGGACTGGATTCACAGGATGATAATTATTTGACGCTGTTTTCCGATAATATCGGAGCGGTATTGAATAATGACGCCGTCAGCGGTTATGACAGCGGCGAGGTGCTGAAAAGTCTGTCGGACGAAAAGACTGCGGCAGATATAAAAAATGCCGATGCGATTGTTGTATCCGTAGGCGGGAATGATTTTTTCCACCGCAAGGACATTATGATAGACGCACTTAAAAACGCCCTGCTGCACGGCGAGGGCTTCTTCCCGGAGGAAGTGACAAATATATACGATGAATACGAAAAAAATCTTTCGCGCATAATCGATGAAATAAAAAATATGAATCCCGATGCCTATATCATAGTGCAAACGGTTTACAACCCGTTCCTAAAGCAAACGCTCAATTTCTCATATATAAACGTCGGGAAAACGGCAAACAGGTATGTTACGAGACTTAATGACTCGATAAAAAATGTTTGCAAAACAAAAAACAAGGTTTTTGTTTTTGATGTTGCTCCGGAGATGAATGAGGATGCCGAAAACTTTTACGGCACGGATGAAAAGCTTGATATTCACCCCACAAAGCACGGGCACGCTACGCTGGCAAGGGTGTTTACCGAAAAATTCAACGGGCTTTTAAAGGATTGAGCGACAGCGTTTTCGGGAGCCGAAAATTTAATATCTGAAGCCCTCGCCGATTATTTCGTCAGCGCCCGTAATTACGGAAAAAGCCTTTGGGTCGGTCTCCTTGACTGCCGCCGTAATAAATGCTGCCTCCTGTATTTTTACGGCGGTTATTAAAACGCTCTTTTCTTTATCCGTGTATCCTCCGCGTGCGTTTAATACGCTGACGCCGCGGCGAAAATCCTTTGTTATTTTTTCTTTTATTTCCTCGCTATGCTCCGTCACTATGAATATCAACTTGCCGTCACCTGTACCGTAGAGCAGGTAGTCAATGGTTTTTGAACTTAGCTATATTACGATTATTGAATAAAGCAGGTTTTCAACGCTTCTGTACACGAAGAATGACGAGCCGACGACCAAAATATCGAAAAATAAAATGATCCGTCCCATAGACAGGTGCGGATGCTTCAGCTTTATAAGCTTTGCCGCCGTATCAACTCCGCCCGTGGTTGCGTTGCGGGCAAAGACAAGCGCGAGCCCTGCGCCTCCGGTAACCGCGCCGAAAAGGGACGAGAGAAGTCGGTCACCCGAATATACCGGCAAAATGGCGGAGGTGTAATCTATTATAAACGATACTGTAAATGTTGCGAAAACCGTTTTGACTATAAAGCCTTTGCCGAGCTTTTTGTATGCCAAAAAGAAAAGCGGTATGTTCATAATGAATACCGCTGTGCCGATAGGCAACGAAAAAAGCCTGTTGAGTATGGTGGCTATCCCTGTAAAGCCTCCGTTTATTATGCCGTTTGGCGCAAGAAAGCTGTTTACGGATACGGCATACAAAATGCCTCCGGCCAAAAAATAAAATATGCTGACCGTAAATTCTCTTGCGATTTTATAAGTTATTTTCTCTGTCCGCGTTTTCTTCGCCGCCTTCGCATATCATACGGAACAGCTCTTCAAGACGATTTTCTTCGCCCTTTAAAAACAGCCATCCGAATAAGCTTTCAAGTCCGGTGGCATAGTGATAATCACCCTCGGATTGGTTTTTAGGTGTGTGGTTGGTGTGAGCGTTTCTGCCGCGCTTTAAAACCGACAGCTCGTCGTCGGTCAAATGCGGCATTATAAGCTTTGCCGCATTTGCCTGAGCAGCGGCGTTAACCGTCTTAACCGAAAGCTTATGTAATTTATCGGCGGGGCGATTCGCTTCAAGCACAAGGCGTTTTCTTGCAAGCAAGCCGTAAACCGCGTCGCCGAGAAACGCAAGAGTCAGGGGACTTAAATTATTTATATTATTTTCCATTATTTATTCCTTATTCAAAAAATTCGGCTTTGTATTCGTTGAATTTTTTAAGTAGCTCTTCCTCCAGTAGATACTCGGTGAGGCAGCCGACGCCCGTTACGCATTTACCACCCGTTAAATTCCCGAGCAGTATGCAGTCTCTGAATCGGTAATCGTTGAAAAGTCCGTACATAAATCCGGCAAGAAATGCGTCGCCTGCTCCTGTAGAGTCCACGCGCACATATTCGTCTATTACGGGAACGGTAAAGACCTTGCCGCCCTCCATGCCCATACAGCCGTCTTTGTCAAGCTTGACCATGGGATTTTCAAAATATCTTGACAGCACCGAAATGGCGTCCTCGGGCGATGCTGTTTCGGTTATTTTCATAGCCTCCTTTTGATTTGGGACATAGTAGTCGCAAAGCTCTATGAGGTCACGGTAGAGCGAAAGGCTCATATCGTCGGTATATCCCGTATCCAGCACCAGAAGCGTGCCCTCGTCTTTTAATTTTCTGTATACGTCATAGTATCCGTTTTGAACCTCAACTATTTTGGCACCCTTTGACATTCGGTAAATTTTTTCCGCGGTAACATCATTTTCTTCGGCGTCGGGGCCGTAGGTTACAAATGTACGGTCCTCCGGAGTTATCATTGCCGACGTTATGTTAAGCGGAAGTACACCGCCTTCATAAAGGTTTGTGATTTCCACGGAGTTGTCGCGGTACTCATTGGACGCAAAATCCGAAAACATATCAAGACCGAGCCACGTGGCGGTTCTAACCGGAATGTTCAGTCTGCCGAGATTCACCATTGTACCGGGGACTCCTCCGCCGAGACACAGCTTGAAACCGTCTGAATAAAGCTCTTCGCCCAACTGCGGCAGCCTTTTTAGACGCGCATAAAGAATATCGATGTTTGTTTTACCGGTACCGGCTATAAAAGACATTCGTTTTTCATCTCACTTGCTTTGAAAATATATTTTATTTTGTTATCATACAACATTTTGTCTCATAAGTCGAGGCATAAAATGCATAAATTGACAGTTCACAACATTGTATTGTACTACGTGAATATAAAAAATCGTTTTAAAGGTAATTTTTATTGACTTTGCACAGTTTCTATAATAAAATATTAGATATACTTTTGAGAAGGAGAGTTCATATGGATTTAAAACCGCTTATTGACAAAAAAGACGAAGCAGCAAAGTACATGATTGACGAAATTACGCATATCTGTAAGGATATGGATACCCGCAGCCCCGGCACTAAGGGAGAGAAAGAGGCTTGCGAGTATATGGCAAAAGTTCTTAAAGAGGATTGCGGCTGCGAACGTGCGGACGTTGAATCGTTTAAAGAAAACCCCGGCTCATTCTTCGGCTGGATATACTTTACGATTACCTTCGTTCTTTTGGCAATCGCGCTTTACTTTGTGGCGCCGATTATTTCGCTTATTCTCATTGTTGCAGGTCTTGCAATAGTATTTTTACAGTTCGGCCTTTACAAAAAATGTGTTGACCGTTTCTTCCCCGAGCTTACCGGTCACAATGTTACCGCAGTTAAAAAGTGCACCGGCGAAGTAAAACGCCGCATATTCTTTAACGGACATCCGGACGCTGCTTGGGAGTGGCCTGTAAACTATGCGCTCGGCGGCATAGGCTTTGAGGGTCATGCCATAATCTGCGGTCTCGGCGCAGTTTATTATATGGTAATATCCATTATTTATATGGCCCAAAACGGTATTTCCTTCGGCGTTATAGATACTTCCTCTTATCTTTTCAAAATGGCTCTTTGGGGACTTCTTTTTGTTCCGTTCCTTGTAGGCCTTTATTGGATGTGGAATAAAAACCGCATTGTTGACGGTGCCAACGATAACCTTTCGGGCTGCTATATGGGTATTGCAATTCTCAAGGCTCTCAAGGATAACGGCATCGAGCTTGAAAACACAGAGGTAGGCGTTATCCTTACCGGTTCAGAGGAAGCCGGTCTTCGCGGAGCAAAAGCTTGGTGCGAGGCTCACAAGGGAGAGTTTGACGACGTTCCCACATTTATTTTCTCATATGATACAATTCATGACCCGAAATATCTTATGACGAATTATCGCGACCTTAACGGTACCGTTAAAGCCGATAAGGACGTCTCCGACCTTTTTATGGAAGCAGCAAAAGAATTGAATATTCCGTGCAAAAAGGGCTGGGTTCCTCCGCTCGGCGGTGCTACCGACTCTGCCGCATTTGCACAGGCGGGCTTCAGAGCAACAGGCGTTACGGGTCTTAATCATAAACTTGAGGATTACTATCATACTCGCCGCGATACATATGACAATATGAACGCCGAGGGTCTTGCAGGCTGCTATGCCGTCAGCGTTAAGGCTCTTGAGATGTTTGATAAAGGGGCAAAACAGTAATCCGGTTGTAAAATACAACAAACAGGCAAACCGAAAACGCTTTAGTTAAGTGAAATGTTACGAAATATGACTTTGCGTCGCATTTAATCTTGACTAAACAATATTTTCGGTATAAAATCTAAGCATAAACAGCGAAGGCGTTGTGATGTAGTTCACAGCGCCTTTTTTGTTTGTACGAGAGTTTTTAAAAGGATTTGCTTTAAATCCGTATTACATTTAACTCTCGTGCTAATCGACAGGCGTTTGGTTCGTACCGATTGATAGAAACGCCGTCGGTTTCTGTCATACGAAAAGCTTCGGGCTTATATTCCGAACGGCTTTTCCGTACATTTTCCTCATCCCCTTGCAGCTGTCTCGGCGGCTCTGCCCTCTTTTTCCGCCGAGGCAAGGGGGGCAAACCTGCCCTTTTCATTTTAATTTATTGCATAAGGAAACACCGCCTCGGTAAAACGGGGCGGTGTTTCCTATGCAATAATGTCCGCAACACAAAAGAGGACTGCAAAAACATAAGCTTTTACAGTCCCCGAACGCAATATTAAATTTATTTTTTCATACCGACAAATTCATACCTGCGTATTATTTCTTCTACCTCTTCGAGTACGCCGCTCCAAAGCTCCGAGCCGAGGGAGGCGTATTCCTCGTTTTCCTTACCCTTACCGCATAGCATTGAGAAACATTTACCTATGTTTTGCGATATGTCGTCGTTTTTTCTGACGGCGAGGTAATAAAAGCTGTACTCGGCACCATCGGAGAACTCTTTGTAGAATTCCTCTGCCTTGTCGTGTATGTCATCGTACAGGGCATTTATTGCCGTGTTCCGGAGTATGTTATTTGGCAAAAGCGAGTTGAGCTGATACTCGGCGGCAAAGAACATAAGAATTTTTATCTGGAAACTCTCGGCCTTTGTGTACTCCTTATCGCCGATAATCGGACGAAGCTTTTGAAGCAGGACGTCCTTGTCAAGAAAAATCGAAGCAAGATAAGAGCCGAGCCGCTTTGATTTGTCGATGTTGCCGTTGCCTCTCTCCTCGTTCATTTTGGAGATAAGACCGATCTCGTCGAATTTGTCATCTCTTTTTTCTTTTTTGAAAATTTTTACATCGCTGTCGTCCATAGTAAACCCTGCCTTTTTAAAGGCTGCCTTTCTTAGGTTAATTTGACTTTGCGGCTTCCTCAGCGGCTTTTTGAGCCTTTTTCTGCATTCTTCTGATTTTGGCCTTGTATCCGAGAAGCTTTGTAATGGCATCATCGGGAACATCAATGTCGCCTACGGAAACCGGATACCTGTTGTAAAGACCGCAGAAATCTGTTCCGCCTGTCATTAAAAGCTTGTTTTTGGTAGCGAGCTTTTTAAGCTCGGCGCGCTGTGCTTCGGTTGCCGACGGATGCCAAACCTC